>JAAUXZ010178432.1_pt1 | contig 12885 bp, 8 predicted proteins | sample 7278131 | NCBI WGS metagenome assembly JAAUXZ01 (sample SAMN14350119, study PRJNA611818) | marine sediment metagenome | isolation source: surface marine sediment (3m) | place: French Polynesia: Moorea | collected 2018-08
CGCGACCACATCCATATAGCCCTCGACCACCAGCAGGCGGGCCGGGTGGCCATCCGCCCGGCGTGCCTCGTAAAGGCCGTACAGCTCGCGGCCCTTGTGAAAGACCGGGGTCTCAGGCGAATTGAGGTATTTCGGCTTGCCGTCGCCGAGTAGGCGACCACCGAAGCCGACCACCCGGCCGCGGGTGTCGCGAATCGGGAATATCACCCGCTCGCGCAGGCGGTCGTAGGGCTTGCCGTCCTGTCCCTCTTTTTCGGTGATCAGGCCGGCCTCGCGCAGCAGGCGGGTCCTGGCGTCGTCGGTGCCCAGTGCGTGCAGCAGATTGTCCCAGCCCGGCGGCGCGTAGCCGAGGCGAAAATCGGCGGCGATCTCGCCGCTCAAGCCCCGCCCGCGCAGGTAGTCCACGGCCTGCGGTGCCTGCGGATGGTGTCGCAGCTGTTCGGCATAGTGCTTGGCAGCCCGCTCGAGCATGTCGTACAGCGGCCGGCGGTCCGGGCCCTTTTCGAAGCCGGCCTCGCGCGGCACCTCCAACCCCAGAGAGGTCGCCAGTTCCTCGACCGCCTCGGGAAAGCTCAGGTGGTCGTATTCCATCATGAAGCCCAGCGCCGTACCGTGGGCACCGCAGCCGAAGCAGTGGTAGAACTGCTTGGTCGGACTGACCGAAAACGACGGCGTTTTTTCGCCGTGAAACGGACAGCAGGCCCAGTAGTCGTGCCCCTTTTTTTTCAGGGGCAGACGACTGTCTATCACTTCGACGATGTCGACACGATTGAGCAGGTCGTCGATAAACTGCCTGGGTATTTTGCCGCTCACTCCGGATAAAACTGATTAGGCCGCGTCGTGCTGCAGAACTTCCAGCAACGATTCGAAAGCAGCGGCTTTGGGTTTTACCATCCAGAACTTACGCTTGAAATGACCGAAGTTGTCGAGGATGTATTCACCCCATTCACTGCCAGTCTCTTCAACGTATTCAGTGATAATGTTGATCAGGTAATTGCGATGACTTTCCATTGATTCGTCGGTGATCCGGTGGATATCGATCAGTTCCTTGTTCACACGGTCGATAAAATCACGATCCAGATCGAGCACGTAGGCAATACCGCCGGTCATACCGGCTCCGAAGTTGTATCCGGTATTGCCGAGAATGGTAACAATGCCGCCGGTCATGTATTCACATCCATGGTCACCAACGCCCTCAACGACTGCCACTGCGCCTGAGTTTCTGACCGCAAAACGCTCGCCTGCGGTACCCGCTGCCAACAGCTTGCCACCAGTGGCACCGTACAGGCAGGTATTACCAATGATTGCCGCATCCTGGGATTTGAAGTGACTGCCTTTGGGCGGTGACAGCACCAGTTTGCCACCGGCCATGCCCTTGCCAACATAGTCGTTCGCATCGCCTTCGAGATACATGTTAAGCCCGCCAGCATTCCAGACACCAAAGCTCTGACCGGCACTACCGGTTAGCTTTAGCGTGATCGGATTGTTGGCCATGCCAAAGTTGCCGTGACGACGGGCGATTTCTCCCGAGAGTCTTGCGCCAATGGAGCGATGCGTATTCCTGACTTCGTACTCGAAGCTACCGCCGCTTGCGCTTTCAATTGCAGGCAGACAGTCCTCGACCATTTGCTCAGCCAGTTCACCTTTATCCCACGGTGCATTGCGATCCTCACTACAGAATCGCGGCAGCGATTCATCAATGCCACCATCGTCGAGCAACGGCTGCAGGTTTAGGCCACGTTGTCCCGCGGTTTCACCTTCTATGACTTCCAGCAGGTCGGTGCGGCCGATGATATCTTCGAGCTTGCTAAAGCCTAGTTCAGCGAGCAATTCACGGGTTTCCTCTGCGATGAAGCGGAAATAATTTTTAACTTTCTCGACGTTACCGACAAAGTGTTTGTTACGCAGAATATCGTTCTGTGTAGCAACACCGGTTGCACAGTTATTGAGGTGACAGATTCGCAGGTATTTACAGCCCATGGCGACCATAGGCCCGGTACCAAAACCGAAACTCTCGGCACCCAGAATGGCTGCCTTGATGACGTCGACGCCGGTCTTCAAACCACCGTCGGTTTGCACCCGCACCTTGCTGCGCAGGTTATTGGCTCTCAATACCTGGTGAGTTTCGGTTAAACCGAGTTCCCAGGGCGAACCGGCATATTTCACCGAGGTCAGCGGACTGGCACCGGTTCCACCGTCATAACCGGCGATGGTAATCAGGTCGGCGTAAGCCTTGGCGACACCGGCTGCGATGGTGCCCACACCGGCAGCAGCCACTAGCTTGACCGATACCAGGGCCTGTGGATTTACCTGCTTCAAATCGAAGATCAGTTGTGCCAGATCCTCGATAGAATAAATGTCGTGGTGCGGTGGCGGTGATATCAGGGTAATACCCGGCTTCGAGTTACGTAAACGTGCGATCAACTCGTTGACCTTGTTGCCCGGCAGCTGCCCGCCCTCACCGGGCTTGGCGCCCTGGGCGATCTTGATTTGCAATACTTCTGCATTCACCAGGTAGTGCGGGGTCACGCCGAAGCGCCCGGAGGCAATTTGTTTGATTTTTGATACCCGGTCGTTGCCATAACGCGCTGGATCTTCACCACCCTCGCCGGAATTAGAGCGTCCACCGAGCTGGTTCATTGCCTGCGCCAGTGTTTCGTGGGCTTCCGGGGACAGGGCACCTAACGACATGCCCGCCGAATCAAATCGCGACAGGATCGCTTCCATCGGCTCGACATCTTTGATGTCGATAGACTTGCCGCTGCGCAGCTTTAACATGTCGCGCAAGGCAACCGCGGGACGGTCGTTAACAATGGAACTGTGCTTTTTCCATAGCGCGTAATCGCCGCTGTTTACCGCTTCCTGCAGTGACTGTACGACGTCCGGATTGTAGGCGTGGTATTCGCCACCATGGATATATTTCAACAAGCCGCCCTGAGATGTCTTCTTGCGTGGGTTGCGCGAAATCCAGTGCAGCTTTTTTTGCTCGGCTTCGAGGTCTTCAAAGCTTTTGCCGTCGATGCGACAGGTCGTGCCGGTAAAACACATATCGACCACATCCCGATGCAAGCCAACAACTTCGAAGAGCTGCGCACCGCGGTACGAGGCAATGGTCGAGATACCCATTTTTGAAATGATCTTGTACAGACCTTTGACGATGCCGTTGCGATAGTTGGTGCCGGTGCTGGGGCACTCGATATCGCGCAGTTCACCTGTGCGCGTCATGCCGACGATGCTGGCGTAAGCCAGATAAGGGTAAATGGCAGTGGCGCCGTAACCGATGAGCACCGCCATATGATGCGGATCGCGAGCAGTCGCGGTCTCAACGATGATATTGCAGTCACAACGACCGCCGGTGAAACACAGGCGATGATGAACCGCGCCGGTTGCCAGGGCCGCGTGAACCGGAATCTCATTGTCTTTCAAATGATTGTCACTGAGCACCAGGACAACGATACCGCGACGTGACGCCTTCTCAGCCTGGTCCTGAATGTCGACAATAGCCTCTTTCAGGGTTAACTCGGTTGGGTCATAGCCTAGTGAAATAATTTCGTGCGGATAACCCTTGTCATGGAATGACAGCAGATCGACATACTTTTGCTCTGAAAGAATAGGGGAACTGACAGTCAGGCGTTCAGCGTGTTCCTCTTCCTCATAAAACAGGTTTTGCTCACGGCCGATGCAAACCTCCAGCGACATCACCGATTTTTCGCGCAGCGGATCGATCGGCGGATTGGTTACCTGGGCAAATTGCTGGCGGAAGTTATCGTAGATAGAGCGGCTGTGATGAGACAGTACTGGTAACGGCGTATCGTCACCCATGGAACCGGTGGCTTCTTGCGAGTCCATCGCCAGTACCTTGAGGATTTGATCGCGTTCTTCGAAAGTGACCTGGAACTGTTTTTCCAGCCGCGTCAGCGTGTCGCGATCCATTGCCAATGCCGAGAAAGGCGATTTTGCTTTGCCGCCCTGCAAGACCTTCGCGCGTTTGCGCATCCAGTACTCGTAGGGGTGATTATTTTTCAGCTTGTTGTCGATGTCTTCAGACAGTAACAACTTGCTGGTTTTGGTATCGACAGCGATCATTTCGCCGGGTTTCAGGCGTCCCTTCGCGATCACGTCTTCTGGCTGGTAATCCCAGACGCCAACCTCGGAGCCGAGGGTAATATGGCGGTCACGCGTCATGACCCAGCGCGCCGGACGCAGGCCGTTGCGGTCCATGACACAGCAGGCATGCCGGCCTTCGGTTAGTACGATGCCCGCCGGGCCGTCCCACGGTTCCATGTGCATGGAGTTGTATTCATAAAAGGCCGATAGCGCAGGATCCATGTTGTCGACGTTCTGCCAGGCCGGTGGTATCAGCAGGCGCATTGCGCGGAACAGGTCCATGCCGCCTGAGAGCAGGAAGTCGAGCATGTTGTCCAGTGAGCTGGAATCTGAACCTGACATATTGACCAACGGCTGAATTACATCCATATCGGGTAACAGATCCGACTTGAACTTCATCGCCCTTGCATTCGCCCAGTATCGATTGCCGCGGATGGTGTTTATCTCCCCGTTATGGGCGAGATAACGAAATGGTTGTGCGAGTTTCCACTGTGGCCAGGTATTGGTGGAGAAGCGCTGATGGAAAACAGCAATCGCGGATTCCAGTGTCGGTTCGTTGAGGTCCTGGTAAAAAACCGGCAGAAACTCGGGCATTATCAGTCCTTTGTAGGAGATAACGTCGGCTGACAGGCTCGGGATAAAGTAGTAATCAGCCATGCGACGGTTGTCGACCGCGTCGAATGCGTGGCTAATCGCGCGGCGAGCCAGGTAAAGCGACCGGTTGAACTCGTCACGCGAGAATTCTGCGGGTGAATTGACATAGAAATGCCAGATCGCCGGCAGCGATTTCAGCGCCTCTTCACCACAACAGCTGGGATCGGTGGGTACCTCGCGCCAGCCGGCGAATTCAACGCCTTGTTCGGCAATTTTTTCTTCGATGATTTGCTTTGAAGCGTCTGTATCGCCATCGTGTGGAGACAGAAAGGCAACGCCCACGGCGTAACGCATGGCGCAGCTAATGCCGAGTTTCTCTGCTTCTGCACGGAAAAAGGCATCAGGCTTTTTTAACAACAATCCACAACCGTCGCCGGATTTTCCATCGGCGGCGACTGCACCGCGGTGAGTCAGGCGAGCCAGCGCGTCAATCGAGGTTTTAACCAGCCAGTGACTGGGTTTGTCATCGATATTGGCGATCAGGCCAAAGCCGCAGCTATCTTTTTCGAAATCGGCCTGGTACAGACCGCCTGGTTGTGCTGATTGTTTAGACATGAGTCGGTATTTCCACGGTTGGGGCAACACTGCCGACAGAAAACGGCCGGAGATTATACCGAAATCTGGGGGTGTTGATAAAACACAAATTTCTTAAAACACACGGATTGCACACCGAAGTGGTGCCTATGTGCTGGTTTTGCGCAGTCTGTTTTGCGACCGGGAGGCCCGGTCTGAGGCTTTACTAAGCCGGAATAGTTGAATTCAGATCCAGGGTTTGCAGAAGGTGTTCTCTTCCGTAATCGGCGGTAACAACCGCTTCTCCCAGCGCTTTCAACAGAATAAGCTTAATAGTACCGTCCACGACTTTTTTATCAATAGCCATGGCGTCGAGATATTGCTGTTGAGTCATATCGGACGGTGGTAAGACCGGCAGGTTGGACTTCTTCAGCAGCTCAAGGCTGCGATCCCTGACCGTTTCGTTGATCCAGCCTTCGCGAATGGAAAGGTCGATGGCCATCATCATGCCTGCCGCTACTGCCTCGCCATGTAACCAGTTACCGTAACCCTGCACCGCTTCTATTGCATGGCCAAAGGTGTGCCCGAGATTTAATATGGCCCTGATGCCTGATTCGCGTTCATCAAGTTCAACAACGCGAGCTTTTATGCGGCATGACACCAGTACTGCTTGCGCAACTAGCTCATCATCACACTGCGCCAGCTCGTCGATATTGGTTTCCAGCCAGGCAAAAAATTCAGCGTCGTGGATCAGACCGTATTTGATGACTTCGGCGAGACCCGCACTAAATTCACGCGCCGGTAGCGTATGCAGCGTGTTGATGTCGGCAATAACGCATTGTGGTTGATAAAAAGCACCGATCATATTCTTGCCGAGCGGGTGGTTGACACCGGTTTTGCCGCCTACCGACGAATCCACCTGCGAGAGCAGGGTGGTGGGAATCTGGATGAAATTAACGCCGCGCTGATAGATGGCTGCGGCAAAACCGCAAATGTCACCAACCACGCCGCCACCGAGCGCGATCAGCGTTGTCTTCCTGTCGTGGCGGTTGGACAGCAACATGTCAACGATAGACTCGACGGTTGCCAGCGTTTTGTACTGTTCGCCATCCTCGAGTGTGATGACATCATGATTGATGCCTTGCTCGTCTAACGATTGCCGGACCTGATCCAGGTATAAAGGTGCCACCGTGGTATTGGTTACAATCAGTGCGCGGCTACCCTTGATGTGCTGGCAAAGCAGTTCGGGTTGAGTCAGCAAATCGCTGCCAATATAGATGGGGTAACTTCTATCACCCAATTCAACGGTGAGCGTGTGCATAGTCGCTGCCAACCTAGGTCAGTCGTTCCGGAAGGCGGCCTATGATATCCGTGGCCAGCTTTCGCGCAACCCGTCTATCAGTTTTCACCACCAGGTCGGCCAGCGAGGCATAAATCGGGTGGCGTTCTTCAAACAACGCCTGCAGTTTCTGTTTGGGATTCTCGGTTTGCAGCAACGGGCGCTTTTTATCATGTCGTAATCGGTAGAGTTGCTGACTGACCGTGGTATCGAGAAATATGATGTAACCACGCTGTTTCAGCAGGGACTGGTTCTCTTTGCGCAATACCGCGCCGCCACCAGTCGCGATGACCCTGTTGTCGTTGGAGAGTAACTCCTTCAGCGCGTTGGTTTCGCGGTCGCGAAAGCCCTGTTCTCCCTCAATATCGAAGATGCGACTGATATCGACGCCGGTGCGATCTTCGATGAAATGATCGCTATCGCAAAACTCTCGCCGAAGTTTTTTGGCGATGATATTGCCGATCGTGGACTTACCCGAGCCCATCGGACCGATCAGTATAATGTTCTGCTGATTCATGTTGCTATGATAAGGGCTGCATAGAAAAAAGGCAGCCAGTGGCTGCCTTTTTTGCTGCGATGTTGATGCTGATTAGCGAATGTTCAAATCAGCGCCCTGCAGGATCTTCGGAGTAACGAAAATGAGCAACTCGTTGCGGTCATCCTGGTTGATGCTGGACTTGAAGAGATCGCCGATAATCGGCAAATCGCTGAAGAATGGAACCCTTGTTACCTGGGTTGATTTAGTGGTTTCGTAAATACCACCCAGTACTACAGTCTGGCCATTGTCGACCAGCAGCTGGGATTGTACCTCGCGAGTATCAATCGTCGGTGCCGACAGGTTCTGCCCAAAGGATACGTTTTCACCCTGACTGTCTTTTCTGACCTCGAGGTCCATGATGACCCGATCATCCGGAGTGATTTGTGGCGTAACTTCGAGGGCTAGCACAGCTTCACGAAACGTCAGCGTGGCTCGACCATCGTCCAGTTCAAGGTAGGGGATTTCCACACCCTGTTCGATACTGGCCGTGTGCGAATCGGCGGTAATAACACGCGGGCTGGAGATAACCTCACCGCGTCCTTCAATTTGTGCCGCTGACAGCTCCATTTCGAGCAAGGTGCCAAGTGGTAACTTGGTCAACGCCAGACCAAATGAACCTGCTGGATTCTGCAGCGGCAGGTTAACATTCAAGCGATCGTTGGCCAGAAGTGTGTCATTGTTGATCAGCTGTGTGGTGCCATTCAAGGTACCGGAAGTCTGGAAACCACCGCCTGTACCATTATTGTCCAGGCTGTCTCTGCTGATACCGAAACGTACACCCAGTTCCTTACTGAAATCATCGCTCGCGATAACCACGCGGGATTCGATCAAAACCTGGCGAACCGGGATGTCGAGTTCCGCCAGCAGTTCGCGAACACTGGCCAGACTGGAAGTAGTGTCCTTGACCAGCAGGGTATTGGTGCGCTCGTCCACGCTTACCGCACCGCGGGTGGAGATGATTGCGTTACCTTCCAGTTTTAACAGGTCGGCGATATCTGAAGCCTTCGCGTAGTTCACCTTGATATATTCGGTGCGTAGCCGCTCAAGTTCCTCAACCTGCTTACGTGCTTCCAGCTCGAGCTTTTCGCGGGCCGCGATTTCATCAGTTGGCGCGATCAGGATAACGTTGCCAGCCCTGCGCTGATCGAGACCCTTGGTTTTCAGGATGATGTCCATTGCCTGGTCCCAGGGTACATTGTTGAGGCGCAGAGTCAGGTTACCTTCAACCGAGTCTGAAACTACCAGATTGAGGCCGGTAAAATCAGCCAGTAACTGCAGTACTGAACGAACTTCGATGTCCTGGAAGTTCAGCGACAGGCGTTCTCCGGTAAATCCAAATTTTTCCTTTTGTCTTTCTTCCTGCTCTTCCTTGGTGATCGGTGCGATCTCAATGGTGTAAACCCGATCCGCCTGATAAGCCAGATGCTCAAAATCGGAAGTGGCCGATATGATCATCTTGATATTAGAACCTTCCTGAACGGTATCGATAAAGCTAATCGGGGTAGCGAAATCGGTAACATCCATACGACGCTGCAACTCGTCCGGCAGTTGAGCCGCGATCAGCTCCACAATGACTTCATCGTTTTCACGAAAAACGTCGGTGCTGATTGAAGTGCTGGTGAGATTGAGAATGACGCGTCCTTCGCCGTTCGGACCGCGCTTGAAATCGATGTTTGTAACGCCTTTGGTAATACCGGTGTCAGTAATGCTGACCGGGGTGGCTTCACCGCTTGCCTGTTCAGGCGCTGCGGCGGTTGTTGTGGCCTCGCTGTCACCGTCAAGCGTAAGGGTTATCTGGTTGCCGCTTACCACGGTGTTGTACTGCGTTTTCTGGGTAAGGTTTAGAACCACACGGGTACGGTTGCTGGAGGCAGCCGAGATGATGCTTTGCACCGCGCCAACACCGACTGCCACGTTGCGTTGTGCCAGGCGATTTTCAGTTTGACCAAAATCGAGAGCGATACGAGCAGGCTGATCGATGGTGAAAGTTCTGGGTTCGCTGGCAGCTTCATCGAAAGTGAAGACAATCTGTAGCGTGTTGCCAGTCATTACTGAATAATCCAGCCCCACCAAAGCCCGTGCGGATGCTTCGCCAAAACCCAGCAAGCAGGTCGCGGCGAGTGACAGTTTCAATAATTTGCCCAATTTCATTGCTATTTTGCCATTTCTCATGGGTATTTCCTCTCGTTACTCAATCAGCGCGATCGCGGTTGAGCGCTCGATGTAATTTCCGAGTCCATCCGGGACTATTTCAGTTAATTCAATCTTTTCGTCGTTTACGGAAGTGATGCGGCCATAGTTCTGACCCAGGTAGTTGCCTTCAATAACCCGATGCACAGTGTTGTCCGGTGCAAATATAAGTGCCCATTTCGTACCTTCCTGGGTCACGGTGCCTTTCATGCGCAGCGTATCCAGCGGGAAGTCTTCCAGCGGTTCGCGCACGCGGTCGGTGTCGGGTCTGATGCCGCTGCCGGCAACTTCGGTCTCTTCAGGTAATTCGTCCGGCCGACGGAAATCCAGTTTGCGAAAAGGGTCACGTAGATCGCTGGAGGCGTATTCAAAGTTCTGATAAGGCAGAAACTCGGGAATTGGCTCGATTCGACCTGGTGGTTGCGCCTTGATTTGCGTTACATAGGATTGCAGGTCGCCAATACCCTGGTCGCAGGCGCTCAGTAGCCCTGCTGTGCCCAGAATAACGGCAAATTTTGTCAGCTTACCTGTCATTGCTCGTCCTCCTGCAAATAACGGTAAGTTTTTGCAACTGCGGACATTTGCAGTCGATCACCGGTGGCTTCCTCTTCACCTTCTTCTGCGAAGGGAGACAGGTTCATATCGTGAATGGTGACGATTCGGGGCAGTGCGGCAATGCCGCTGACGAATTCGGCGAGCTGATGGAAACTACCAGATACCTGCAGTTCGATGGGCAGCTCAGCGTAGAATCCTTTCTTTTCTTCCTCGCTGGGCCTGAATTTCTTGATTTCGAGGCCGGAAGCCAGTCCAGTCTGAGAAACGTCAACCAGTAACGATTCAACCTCGGTTGTTTCCGGCAGTTGGCGTAACAGGGCTCCAAAGGATACTTCCATTTCAGCCAGTTGTTCCTTGTAAAGCTCGAGCTGTGCAGCTTTTTTGGCCTTTGCTTCAAACTCGCTCTTCAATTCGACTTCCTTGCGTTCGTAACCTTCGAGTTCATCGAGCTGTTTCATGGTGTCGAAGTAAATGCCCGCGGCAATTATCGCGACAAACAGAACGGCATAAACGCCCAGTTTGACGGTACGAGGTGCATTACCGATGTTGTCAAAGTCCAGATGATGCTGGAGTTCTTCCATATTCATTGTGAGAGCCCTCCATCTTCTGACACTTCATCTTCGTTCGCATTAGGCGAGGTTTGCTGCACGGTCAACGTGAAAGCACTGATACGGTTAACCGTTTTATCCTCAATCTCGATTACCGAGAGGTTGGGGCTTTTCAGCCACTCTGACTCACTCAGGTTGCGCATGTAAGTGGAGACCCGGGCGTTGGACTCGGCTTCACCGTTGACAACGAGGTTGCCGCCTGCCTGATTGAGCGTTTCCAGATAAACACCGTTTGGAACGGTTGAAACAATCTCGGTAAACAAGTGCACGATGGAGGGACGGCTGCCCTGTAAATCCTGGATGATCTCCATACGATCGACCAGATTGCGACGCACTTTCTGCAATTCGCTGATTTCGGCGATTTCCGCATCCAGTTTGCCGATTTCAGAGCTCATGAAATTGTTTCGACTAAGCTGGTAGTCGATTTTACCGGCCATTTGCATATGAATAAGGCCGACAATTGCAGCGGCCAGTGCCATGGTCAGACCGACCATAACGCCAAACTGCTTCTTTTGTTCCTGACGTAATTCCTCGCGCCAGGGTAATAGGTTAATCCTTGTCATGAATACTCAACTCCCCGGATCGCCAGTCCGGCTGCAACAAGAAAAGACGGTGCGTCAGCTTCCAGATTAGCTTTGTTAACTCGACTGGAGGACGACATATCCGCAAATGGATTAGCGACACTGGTCGGAATGCCATTGTGTGACTCAACCAGCTCGGCTATGTGTGGCAGACTGGCCGAACCACCAGCCAGAACCAGGTTATCAATATCCGAAACCGGACCACCGGCCGAGTAAAAAAACTGCAGAAAGCGGCTGACCTGTTGAGCGGTGGTTTCCTTGAAGGGTTCCAGCACCTCCGGCTCATAATTGTCCGGCAGGCCGCCCTGTCGTTTGGCAAGGCCCGCTTCTTCATATGACAGGCCGTATCGTCGCATGATTTCCTCGGTCAGCTGTTTGCCGCCAAAGTTCTGTTCACGCGTATAGATAAGTTGGTGATTGTGCAAAACACTGAGGCTGGTCATGGTGGCGCCGATATCGACAATAGCGACGGTCTTGTCCATGCCTTCATCGGGCAGATTGGGTGCCAGAACGCCAAACACGGTCTCAATGGTGTAGGCTTCAATATCAACAATTTTTGCAGTGAGACCCGCGAGCTCCACCGCCGCGACTCTGTTATCAACTGTTTCGCTGCGGCAGGCTGCCAGCAGGATATCTAAGGTTTCCGGATTGTCTTCGGTTTCACCGATGACGTGGAAGTCGAGCGCGACTTCTTCCAGGGGATAGGGGATGTATTGATCCGCCTCTAATTGAATCTGTCCTTCCATCTCTTCTTCATTGAGGCTGGAAGGCATTGTGATCTTTTTGGTAATTACCGATGAGCCGGCTACCGCGATCGCAACATTTTTAGTTTTGATCTTTGATTTAGCCAGTGCACGCTTTACACTCTCGCCAACGGCTTCGATTTCGACGATGTTCTTTTCAACAACAGCATTAGCCGGCAGCGGTTCAACACCAATGCCCTCTATACGGTAGCTAGAGCCGGTCTTGCTGAGTTCCATCATCTTGACGGACGTTGAACTGATGTCTAGCCCGATTAGCGGCGGTTTTTTGCGCGATAAAAACACCGGAATCCCTCGTTGTGTGTCAACATACCCGATCTTAAATGATAAATCACATTAAGACAGAGTTGTAAGTATATAAAATGTTAAATTATTCTATTTGGACAAAAAGAGTCTAGTAGAAGTTATCTCAGTTGTCGATACTTTTTCATGTGATTCTTTATGTATAGCGTCTAACTTAATGAATAAACTAGTAAAATTCATAGCCTGGGCCTTTGCGGCGGGTTCCATCGTCCTGATTGCGGCGTTGTTTTACGTCACCGCAGTGATGGTCCCCTCACTGCCACCAATTGATCAGCTGGATGAGACGCAGTTGCAGGTGCCTCTTCGAGTATATGACAAAAACCAGATTTTGCTGGCCGAATTCGGTGAGCATCGCCGCATTCCCGTTACCTTTGATGAGGTGCCTCCGCATGTCATAGACGCGTTTGTCGCGGCGGAGGATGATCAGTTCTTTAATCACTTCGGCATCGACGTGATAGCCCTCGCGGCGGCGGCCTATGAAGTTGTAACCACTGGGCGAAAAACCCGTGGTGGTAGCACCATAACCATGCAGGTCGCCCGCAACTTCTTCTTAAGCAGGGAAAAGACCTATACGCGTAAACTGAATGAAATCCTGCTGGCACTGAAAATCGAAGGTGAATTCAGCAAACAGACCATTATCGAATTGTATCTAAACAAGATTTTCCTGGGTCATCGGGCTTACGGTATCTCAGCGGCTTCACAGGTTTATTATGATAAAAAGCTGGAAGACCTGACG
>JAAUXZ010013080.1_pt1 | contig 12879 bp, 12 predicted proteins | sample 7278131 | NCBI WGS metagenome assembly JAAUXZ01 (sample SAMN14350119, study PRJNA611818) | marine sediment metagenome | isolation source: surface marine sediment (3m) | place: French Polynesia: Moorea | collected 2018-08
GGGAGATCTGACAGAAGATGAATTACTGGATTTCATACAGCAGGTCAAGGATGGTATTACGACAGATACACCTGTGGCCTATGTAGATGCTTATTACGAATTCGCAGAACGCCCAAGAATTACTGCTGCTTGCGATCTCATTCTGGCCAATTGCTATCCCTTCTGGGAAGGCTGTGACCTGGACTACTCATTGCTGTATATCAAGGATATGTATCAAAGGGCTTTGCGAGCGGGACAAGGTAAGAAAGTGATAATATCAGAAACGGGTTGGCCCAGCCAGGGAACCAATCTAGAAGGTGCTTTTCCCTCATACGAAAATTACCTGAAGTACTTTATGAATATGCAAAAGTGGTCGGCGGAAGAAGATATCGAAATATTCTACTTTTCGTCATTTGATGAGTCCTGGAAAGTTGGAGCAGAAGGCGACGTAGGTGCCTACTGGGGCTTGTGGGACAAGGACGAAAAATTAAAATTTTGACCAATCAAGCCATTACAAGAATATCCACTAATCAATAGGTAACTACTACTTCTTAACAAGTGCTTCCTGCACTTCTTCCAATGTTTTACCCTTAGTCTCCACTACAAATTTGGACACAAAGAGTATAGCACAGAAGGACAATAATGCATATATGCCAAAGGTGGCAGTTGGCCCTAGATTGGATAGCTCCCATGGGAATACCTGAGTTACTGAAAAACTTACCAGGGAATTGAAAAAACCCACCGCGGAGATAGCAATTCCCTTGATATTTGTAGGAAATACTTCGGAGAACAAGGTCCACATTACCGGCCCAAGCGATATGGCAAATGAAGCTACATAAAGCAATATTGCCACCAATACCAGAGTAGCATTGATCTGAATAAAATTTGTGATCTCATTGCGCTTAAAGCTCAAGAACAAATCTTCACTGAGCATGGGTTCTATTTCCTCAAAAAGTACGGTCTGTCCATCATAGGACTGTCCTTTTAGCGAGGTTAACGCTGTCCTTATTTCATCATTTGAGACTTTTCCAAGAGTATCGTCATTGAATTCATAGGTAGCATTGTTAAACGCGAACGTCGCCATTAATAAGGCAATGGTCATAAAAGTAGTTCCTATAAGTAAGAGTGGCTTCCTGCCCAATCTGTCAATATAGAGAATGGCTACTATGGTAAACACCAGATTTGTTAGTCCAACCACAATGGCCTGTAGGAAAGAAGAATCCGTACTGCCACCTGCCTGCTCAAATATCGTCGGAGCGTAGTAGAATACAGCATTGATCCCGGTAATTTGTTGAAAAAAAGCGATCCCAAAGGCAATGATCATTATGGTGCTGTATCTCCTCTGGAAGATATCTGAAAGTTTGCCTTTTACTTCTTCCTCGCCCAGTCCGCGTTTAATTTCCTGAATAGTTATCTCGGCATATTCTTCACCCCCTATCTTCATGAGTATCTTTCTGGCCGGTTCAACTTTATTTAACTTTTGAATAAGCCACCTTGGACTCCTGGGAACCGTAAACAGGGCAACAAAATAGATAAATGCCGGTATGGCCTCTACTCCCAACATATAACGCCAGCTCTCCCCTTCTATATTGACCAGGAAATAATTTGAAAAATAAGCTACAGATATTCCTATAACTATATTGAGCTGGTTGAATGAGACCAAACTACCTCTCAATTTTGGCGGTGCAATCTCAGCGATATATATCGGGGCGATCAATATGGCACCACCGATACCAATCCCTCCGATGATCCTGGCGGTGATGAATTCTACATAACCCGTAGCGAGTGCTGACCAGGAAGCAGAAATGGTAAACAGGGCCGCCACCACAATAAGTACCTTTTTCCTACCGAAATAATCAGCAGCAGGTCCGGCGACCAGGTTGCCTGCCATGGCTCCGAAAACCACACAACCTACTGAGAATCCCAGCATCCAGTCGGTCATCTCAAAGTATACTGTAATTCCCTTGACAGCACCAGAGATTACTGCGCTGTCAAACCCTAAGAGAAATCCTCCAAGAGCAACAATAAGGCTAATAAGGATAGTGTAGGATTTATTCATTTTAATTGCGGCGGTAGTCTCTTGACCCTTGTTCTGTTTCATATCTGGAATGGCTGGTTATTGGGTTTTAGATCTATTGTGAAATTTTATTATGTAAATATTATAGACTGTATAGCATGTGCCGGTATACTGGTTTTAGCAGTGTTACCTTGCATTCTAATGCTGTAATCCAGAGCTCTATCCCCTTGGTTCATGGCCACAACCACCAAACTGCCGTCCTCATTGATAAACCCCGTCGATAACAGTGTATTAGAGGTCGATACGCTACTTATTCTCTTTGCCCCAGGCCGCACAAATTTCGAAAAATGACCAATGTAATAATACGAATTAGTAAAGGTCAACTCACCCGATCTAGTATCCCCGTGAACCGGTGCAAAACACAGATTATGCACATGGTTTGGCCCACCGGTTTCATCCAGGAGAATATTCCAGTCTGTCCAGGCAACTACCCCATTGTTGAAATCATTGATCATTGACTTTCCATAACGTTCTGCAAGCCTTACCTCATCAATCTTGTCTATATCGTAACCCTCATTGCATCCTTCTGTAAATATCAGATTCTTGTCTGGGAAAGATTCTTTGACATTTCTTACGTTTTGAAACATTGGAACACCGTCCTTCCAATCTTCGTACCAGTGAAACCCAGTACCCCAGACATATTTTGCAGCTTCCGGATCATTAAGTATAACACTTGCCCGCTGAAATATCAGATCTCTGTTGTGATCCCAGACTATAATTTTTTTATCACCCTTTCCGGCACTTTCAAGAGTTGGACCCAGATAGTTCTTCAGGAAATCTCGTTCTTCTTCAGCTGTGTAGATACAAGACTCCCAGCGCTGTATAGCCATTGGCTCATTTTGAATTGTAAGGCCCCAAATTGGGATACCTTCAGCCTCATATGCTTCTATGAACTTAACGTAATAATTTGCCCATGGTTGAAAGAACTCGGGCTTAAGTTTCCCCCCTTGAAGCATATTATTATTTGACTTCATATATGCGGGTGGACTCCAGGGACTGGCATACATAGTTAATTCTCCTCCTGCTGCTTCAATCGCCATTTTGGTAAACGGAAGCCTGAATTGCCTGTCGTGATCTATACTGAAAGATTCTAATTCTTTATCACCTTCTTCCACATAGGTGTAACTCGCACTCGAGAAGTCACAACTGTGTATAGTAGTTCTAGCCAGCGAGTATCCTATTCCGTGGTCTGTACTGTAATATGCTTCCAAAAACCTATTCTGGTTCTCCCTGGTAAGTTTGTAAAAAGTCTCGGCAGCAGCATCAGTAAGTGCAGCACCAATTCCCAGAACAGTCTGAAATCGTTTAGTTGGATCTACAAGTATACCTATGGAGGTCTCAAGTGTTTGTTCTAACTCTCCAAAAATGATGTCTGATGAGGGTGTGAGTTTTTGATCTGTTTTATGGGCAGTGGTATAAACTGTTCCTTTCATAAATTCTGGTGCGGATATTTTATTTTCTTCCTGGGAAACTGATGTTTCGTCATTTTTCCATTCAGCAGGTATGCAATTTAGACAAATGAATACCAGTACCAAATATCGGCCAATATTTGTGGTTCTAGGTCTAATTTTGGCGGGTATCATAGATCTGTAGAATCGAACTTCAAGGGCAAAAATTTGATCAACCTTAGTACCGGAAATGCGATATTAAGATTGAATGTACTGTGTTAGAATTTGATTTGTATTAGTAAATCTCTGCGCTGAGGCCGGCCTGAAGTAGCCTCGTACATCGAGGTTTCAGATCGTGATATTCACCCGTTTTCACCGTACACTTACCCTTGTAATGAACAATTAATGAGCATTGTTCAGCCTGTTCAGGTGTGTGTTCACATACATCAATTAGGGTTTCTATAACGTGATCAAATGTATTGACATCGTCATTGAACAGCACAATTTCGTTTTGTTTCACCGTCTCTTCATCCAAGAGAAGTTCTTCGGAGGTTTTCTCTTTCGCACTCATTAGAGATAGGATTTGTCAGTCTCTAAAATACATATTTTGCCGAAACCCAATCGTTATTTTCTAAATTTTCTTGGAAGCTAAGCCCTGACGCTGCACATTTTTCTGAGATCATGGGTAAATCTCCCTTATAGAACCCGCTTAATACGAGTATTCCCCCTTTATTAAGATGAGCAACATAAAGTGGTATATCTCTTAAAAGTACATTCCGGTTAATGTTGGCCAGAATAAAATCGTATCTGTGCTCATCCAACAATTCCACATTACCTTGCATGACATTGATATGATTTTGGTTATTTAGTTTAACGTTCTCCAGCGCGTTGAGATAACTCCAGTGATCAACGTCAACTGCGTCGATATGAGCCGCTCCTCTAAGAGCGGCCAAAATAGCCAGTACCCCTGTACCACAACCCATATCAAGAACAGATTTCCCAACCATATCATTCTTCAGCACAAATTGTAGCATCATATGGGTGGTTTCATGATGACCAGTACCAAAGCTCATTTTGGGAGTAATTATAATATCGTATTTAACGTCTGGTTTGTTGTGAAATGGCGCTCGAACCGCACAATAGCGACCCAGTACTATTGGCTGAAAACTCTCCTCCCACTTGGTATTCCAATTTTGCTGACTTATCTCTGAGTGAGTAAAACTGATATTGAATTCGGGATTGTGAATTATAGGAACATCATCCAATGTTTCGGTAGCCAAGCTGTCCTTTCTAACATAGGCCAGTACGCCGTCTTGGGTTTCTAAAAAACTATCGAAACCCAATGCATCGAGTTCAGCAATCAGTATGTCTGTGGCTGGCTGCCTCGGTTGCGCCTTAAATTTATATTCGAGAAAAATTTCCTCCATAGAAATCATATGGCCTCAACTATGGCGAGAAAATCATCTGCTTTCAGTGAAGCACCTCCAATGAGTCCGCCGTCCACATCAGGTTTAGAAAATATTTCCGCCGCATTAGAGGGTTTAACACTACCGCCGTAAAGGATGGTTACCTCATCAGCGACCTCACTGTTGTAAGCCTCTGTAATAGTCTTGCGAATAAAAGCGTGCATTTCCTGAGCCTGTTCGGGCGAAGCCGTCTCACCTGTCCCAATAGCCCAGACTGGTTCATAGGCCAACACAATATATTTCCAGGCAGCAGGGTCTAAAGAAAAGAGTGCATTTTTAAGTTGAGACTCCACCACAGAAAAATGATTACCGGCCTTTCTTTGATCGAGTTCTTCTCCGAAACAAAAAACAACTCTTAGGTCATTTTCCAGAGCTGCAGTTACTTTTTTAGCCAATAGGTCATCGGTTTCACCAAAGTACGACCTTCTTTCAGAATGCCCAATTATTACGGTATTGACACCAATGGACTTAAGCATTGAAGGAGCTATTTCACCTGTATAAGCGCCGTTAGGGGCAAAATGCATGTTTTGAGCGATGACCTCCACCGCTGAAGACCCGGAGGCTTCAACCGCAGCAGCCAAATTCACAAAAGTAGGAGCCACCATAACTTCGGCGGTTGTCTCGGGAATAGCAGCCATTACCTCTTTAACAAGTGATACGGTCTCGTGAAGATTTTTATTCATTTTCCAATTTCCGGCTACGATTTTACTTCTCATGGTATGTGGATTAAAGTTTTATTTCTTAGTTGATGGTTGATAGTTGTTGGTTGCTTGCCCACCGAAGCCCTCCCGATAATTATCGGGATATTGGGGGCGAAGGTGGGATGGTTGATAGTTGTTGGTCAATGACTATTAGTTTAGAGTTTGGGATTTCCAGTTTTACGGTTGATTAAAATTAAGTTGATCCAGGTCGTTGTAATGGACCTTTTCCAAGATAGTGCCTTTTTTTAAAACGAGTACTCCAGGATTGGATCGAACGATTGTTTTCAATGTCGTCTCATCGGTAAAATAAAAAGGAATTCCCAGATTGTATTTCTTATCAAAAACAGCAGTCCATTCATCATTAGAGGCCGATGTAGCTATCACTCTATAGCCCAGGGATGCTGCCTCTTCAGCAAGCTCCTTCAATTCTGGATAAGCAGAATGCTCTGTCTTGCGCAAGTCATAGGCTACGATCATTATCAAATTTTCTACAGACATAAGCTCCGAAGTATAATCCGTGCCCCGCAATTCGAGGGTAAAATCGTGAATAGGTGGTTCGTAACCTTTTTGTATCTCCTCAGTCTCAACGCCAATAAATTCACCATCTACAGATGGATATTCCCCGTGAGTAACGACAATCCTTTCCTCTCCCCCAACACTGAATTTCCATGCGTACTCATAAATGGGTTTGGGGGCGTCTTCGGGGACTACCATTCCTTCAGGAATGTTCGCCCCTATTTTATAGGGCCTGAAATCAATGGCGGGTAGATGATTCAAAACATAGTAGGCAAAAAAGCAACAAAGAAGAAACCCGGCTATCACAATAAAGCGGGTTTTTGACTGATTAAATATTTCACCTATATAATTCCTTCCATAGAAGAGTATCAGAATCAAAAATAACAGAACCACATCTTTTGCAAACGATTCCCACGGTGTTAGTTTTATGGCATCGCCAAAACAACCACAATCGGTCACTTTATTGAAGTAGGCGGAATAGAATGTGAGAAAGGTGAAAAACAGTATCATCAGCAATAAACTCCACACCGTCATATTCCTTTTATATCCAAGCAGCAGAGTAATTCCCAACAAGACTTCCAGAATTACAACAAAAAGAGAAATTGCCAGGGCATAGGGCATAAAAAAAGGCAGGTCCAGAACAGCAGGGCTAAAATACTCCTCTAGCTTAAATGAGAAGCCAACAGGATCATTGAGCTTTATCAGACCACTTATTATGAATAACAATCCAACGATGATACGGCTAATACCTACTACATAATTCATTGGGAGGGCTTTCTGGTTTCTTGATTTGAGTCTGGATTGTTTATCAATAATTTCACAAATGTTAGGGGATCTACTCTTCTTCTCCCAAATGGATCAGGGCAAAAATAGCATAGTTGATTATATCCTGATAATTGGCCGCAATTCCTTCGCTGACCAGTGTTTGTCCTCTGTTGTCTTCTATCTGTTTTACCCGCAATAGCTTTTGAAGGATCAGATCGGTCAGCGAACTTACTCTCATATCTTTCCAGGCTTCACCATAGTCGTGGTTCTTATCTTCCATTAGCGATTTGGTAACTGCCACCTGTTCGTCGTATAATTCCAGTGCCTGACTTGCATTGAGATCAGGTTGCTCCACTATGCCCTGCTCCAATTGAATAAGGGCCATAATTGCGTAGTTAATGATTCCTATGAATTCGGAACGTTCATCTTCATCTACCTTGCGTGTTGTTAGTTCCTGGAGGCTCCTGATGCGTTGTGCTTTTATAAAGATCTGATCAGTTAACGAAGGTAATCTCAAAATACGCCAGGCTGTTCCGTAGTCTCTGGTTTTTTTAATAAATAGTTCCCGGCAAATAGCGATAACCTCATCGAATAGTACTGAAGTTTGCTGCATGTAATTTATTGTAAATTGCGTAAATTTCGCTTAAAATTTAACTTGTCCAAAGTTCGTTTTTTAAAGTGGTCTGTCAAAATTATTTCTACCCTTAATCCCCTGAAATTCTCGGATGACAATTAATTGCAACGGAAAGTTAATAGACCTGGAAAGCCCTAAAATTATGGGCATTCTAAATGTCACACCAGATTCCTTTTACGACGGAGGTAGTTATTCAGATGAAACGAGTATTCTTCGACAGACTGAGGCTATGTTAAAACAAGGAGCCACATTCATTGATGTAGGTGCCTATAGTTCAAGACCAGGAGCTGACGATATTTCAGAAGAAGAGGAATTACAAAGAATAGAGCCCGTAATAGCCTTGCTCCGAAAAAATTTTCCCAATAGCTTAATTTCAGTGGATACCTTCAGAAGCGGCATTGCCAAAAAATGTCTGGAGGCTGGTGCCACAATGATCAATGACATTTCAGGAGGAGATTTGGACCCGGAAATGTTCAGTATCATTGCTGAGTTCAATGTGCCTTTTATAATGATGCATATGAGAGGTACACCTCAGAATATGATGGAAAAAACTCAATATGATAACCTGATCAACGAAATCCGTTTTGTATTCTCAGAAAAGATTGATAAAGCCCGAAAATTGAAAATTAATGATATAATTATCGATCCGGGCTTTGGTTTTTCTAAGACATTGTCACAAAATTTCCAATTACTCAAATATCTGGACCTGCTCAACACATTTGAAGTGCCCGTCCTGGTCGGATTAAGCAGAAAGTCAATGATATACAAGACTTTGGATACCGATGCGGAGCATGCACTGAATGGAACCACTGCACTTAATATGTTTGCCCTGAACAAAGGAGCCAATATTTTAAGAGTTCATGATGTTGAGCAAGCTGTTGAGTGCGTAAAACTTTATGAGGAAATAAGAACCAGTTAGAATAGAGAATTACCGAATTTAGACAGAAGTAATATTAATTGATGCTTATTTTCTAATTTTACAAAAACCTCAAGGATTGGAATTTTTAGACTTCCTGGATTTCAAGGTCACGGACATCATTGATATTGTCCTGGTAGCGATTCTCCTCTATTATATCTACAAGCTGGTCCGGGGTACGGCTGCGATCAACATTTTTATCGGCATAGTTATCATCTGGGGGTTCTGGAAACTTACACAATTGCTGGGCATGAAGATGATCAGTAGCATGGTTGGCGGATTTATGCAGGTAGGTTTAATCGCATTGATCATCGTTTTCCAGCAGGAGATCAGGAAATTTTTGTTGATGATCGGGTCGACCAATCTAGGTAAAAAACAAAACTGGATAAAGCGTTTAAAATTTCTTCGCCAGGAAGATATCACCACTGCCGTAGATATAGAGGCAGTGCTGGGAGCGTGTGAGAAGATGTCGAAAAGCAAAACCGGAGCGCTGCTCGTATTTAAGAGGAATAATTCACTGGATTTTGTAAAATCTACGGGTGACAAGATGTATATGGAGATCAATCAACCCACAATAGAAAGCATCTTTTTTAAGAACAGTCCACTAGACGATGGTGCGGCAATAATTGAAAAGAATCACATAGTAGCTACCCGGGTCATTTTACCTGTTTCCAATGAAAGACATATCCCATTGCGCTTCGGTCTCAGACACAGAGCTGCGGTTGGGATCACAGAAAGAACCGATTCCATAGCCCTGGTAGTCAGCGAAGAGACAGGCCAGATTTCCTATATAAAAAGCGGCGACTTTGTAAGCTATAAAGACCTGACGGAACTTGCTAAAATCATTGCAGACGATCTTCTCTAGATTATGGAATGTAAAAATTGCTTGAAATCTCAATCCGAAGAATTCGATTTCTGCCCTGAATGCGGAGCCAAAGTGATCAGAAACCGATTAACGATTAAAAATCTGGCCGTCGATGTATTCCAGCGTTTTTTTGATATCGATAATACATTCCTGAGAACATTCAGACACCTATTCACACAGCCTGATGAAGTTATTGATAGCTATGTCCGTGGAATTCGAAGAAGATATTTAAATCCCGTTGGTTATTTCGGTATCGCGCTGACCCTCTCAGGATTGCTGCTTTTTTTGATGCGTCGTATGTTTCGTGATCGAATTGATTATGATGTATTTGACCAGGGTGTTAACCAGGAATTAATGAACAAAGTGATGAATGTTCTCTTTGATCTCAATACACTGATCTTCATTATCTATGTGCCAATTTTTGCTATTTCTGCTTGGCTGACTTTCAATAAAAAAAGCTACAACCTTACAGAATACAATGTGTTTTACATGTATATCCTTGCCCATTGGACCATAATTTCATTTCCAATCAGCGTGATCACATTAGTAATTTCGCCGGATAACTATTTGATTATTGGATTCCCGATGTTCTTCGCACTCATCATCTATGCGATATATGCCATGCAACGACTACACAGATTCTCAACAGGTCAACTAATTTTACGAACACCGATATTCAGTGTTATAGTGACTGCAGGTTATGTGGGGATCATCATATTGATATACGCCATATTATTTGCCATTGGGGTAATCTCCCTCTCAGATTTCGCACCACAAGCCACCTGAAATTGTAAAAGCTAAGCGAGTTCTTCAGCCAAGAACTGGGCTTCATATAATTTACTGTAATAGCCACCTTTTTTAAGTAGTTCTTTATGGCTTCCGGTTTCCACAATTTTACCGGCATCCATGACCAGGATCTTATCTGCCTTTTTCACTGTAGCCAGCCTGTGAGCTATTATTAGTGATGTTCGACCCTCCGTGATCTTTTCAGTGGCTTGTTGAATTAGTTGTTCTGAGTAGGTATCAACTGATGAAGTCGCTTCGTCGAGTACCAGAATACTGGGGTTACTCACATAGGCCCTCAAAAATGCGATGAGCTGCCGCTGCCCGCTGGAAAGCATTGTTCCTCTCTCTTTTACATTGTACTGATAACCTCCGGGTAAACTGCTGATAAATTCGTGAACCCCTATTTGCTTGGCAGCTTCTTCAATAATTTCTATCGTGACTTTCTCATTCTTGAGGGAAATATTATTGGCAATCGTATCTGCGAATAGGAATACATCCTGAAGAACTATGGCAATATTTCGCCTGAGCGAGGATAACTTGTAATCCTTTATGTTGACCCCGTCGATCAGAATGGCTCCAGAATTGATCTCGTAAAATCGATTCAGCAGATTAATAATGGTCGATTTACCTGCACCCGTGGCACCAACAATCGCCACATTCTCTCCAACCTTAACATCAAAAGATACACCGTGCAGTACTTCTTCATTTTCCAGATAGCTGAAGCGTACATCTGCAAAACGGATATTGCCCAATACGTGATCTTTCTGCTCAGTCCCCTCGTCAGTTATACGGCTATCCGTATCGAGTATTTTGAAAACTCGATTGGCCGCTACCATACCCATCTGAAGTGTATTGAACTTATCTGCAATTTGTCTGAGAGGCTGGAACAACATGCCAGAGAGTAGAATGAATGCGAAAATAGTACCGAATTCATCCACCTTAAGATTGGTAACATTCTGTAATCCTCCATACCAAACAATAAGACCTACGGTTATTGAAGAGACAATATCTGCAACAGGAAAGAAAAATGAATTATACCATACCGTTTTCAGCCACGCATTTTTATGCTTGTCATTGATTTCTTTAAAATTATTGCTCTCAATAGCCTCCCTTGTGAACAGTTGAACGATCTTCATACCTGTAATGCGCTCCTGAACGAAGGAATTCAGATTTGAGACCTGTGCCCTGACATCGATAAAAGCCTTTTTCATTGCCTGTTGAAAGAGGCGGGTGGCATAAAGGATAATGGGTAAAACAACAAAAACGATCAAGGCTAGCTTCCAGTTCAGTACGAGCATCACCACCGCCACAACGATCATTTTTAACAGGTCGGCGACGATGACAAAAAATCCCTGACTAAAGATCTCCCCTATCCTTTGCATATCTGCCACGGCGCGGGTCACCAATACCCCGATTGATGAATTGTCGAAGTATTTCATCTTAAAACCCATCATCCGGTCAAACAATTTGATCCGAATGTCTTTGATTACAGATTCCCCCAGCCAATTCGCATAATAATTAAAAGACAATTGGCTGATCACCTGCCCGAATAGGACAAATCCCATGGCTAAAGTGAGATACCAGAGTTGCTCAGCATCACTTTTTTTAATGGCCCCGTCTACGATTTCACCAACTATAAGCGGTGTGAGCACAGCAAATGCGGATAGAAGGATAGCGGCGAGGGCCACACCGTAGAATGTAAGTCGGTATGGCCGCGTATGGGCTACGACCCTTTTAAACAAACGGAAGTCAAAGGCTTTTCCTGTTTCTTTATCCATGCACAGACAGAATCTCTTCAGGGTATTTCACCCGAACCAAAGATAATCCTTTTGCGGGTACAGAAACGCCGGCTCTACTGCGGTCTTTGCTTTTTATAATACTATTAACATCATTTAAGGATATTTTACCACTTCCAATATCCAATAGCGTTCCCACTATGGCCCGTACCATATTGCGTAGGAATCGGTCGGCAGTAATAGTAAATATTATTCTGTGATCTTCATGATGCCATTTGGCATATCTGATATCACAGATGAATGTCTTTACATCTGTATTTGACTTGGAGAAGGCTTCAAAGTCTTGGGTCCCAAGCAATATGGCTGCCGCCTTATTCATCGCTGGTATGTTGAGAGTTTGTTGTGTATAATATGCCGTATCAAGAGAAAATGGATCCTTTTTGTTCACTATGCAATATTCATAAGTACGCTCTTCGGCGCTGAATCTTGCGTGAGCCTCCGGTGACACCGGAAATATTTGATGTATGGCAATGTCTTCTGGTAAAAAGGAATTAAGTCGCTTTTCTATTTCAGCAGTATCTTTTAGCTTTTCAGTATCAAAATGGGCGTACATCTCCCTGGCATGTACACCGGTGTCTGTACGGCCAGCGGCTACTAATTCTATTGGCTTGCGCAGCAAAGTAGAAAAGCAGGTCTCCATTTCTTCTTGCACTGTATGTGCATTCGGTTGTTTTTGCCAGCCGTGATAGGATTTTCCCAAGTAAGAAAAACGAACAAAATATCTCAAGTGAATGATTAATTTTGTGAGGAAGTAAAGATACCTGAATCTTTTCAGTATTCCTCATTGTTGACTCAGGTTGAACAGTAATTACAGACCCAAATCAAGAAAGTAGGTCAGGTAAGGCAATGACAAAAATATTACTCCTTTCAGACACACATGGACATATTGATGACGTAATCCTGAAATATGCGGGTCAGGCCGATGAAGTATGGCATGCCGGGGATATCGGAAGTTTAGAAGTAAGCGATAAGCTGGCAGGTAAGGCACAA
>JAAUXZ010162693.1_pt1 | contig 12874 bp, 10 predicted proteins | sample 7278131 | NCBI WGS metagenome assembly JAAUXZ01 (sample SAMN14350119, study PRJNA611818) | marine sediment metagenome | isolation source: surface marine sediment (3m) | place: French Polynesia: Moorea | collected 2018-08
ACCCGTCGTCTTTCAGACCACATTTTCGGGGGTGAATATCATTCGACCTTTAAGGGTCGGGGGATGACCTTCAGTGAAGTGAGGCAGTATCAGTATGGAGACGATGTCAGGTCTATCGATTGGAATGTTACTGCAGGATACAATGAACCTTTTGTAAAGGTCTTTGAGGAAGAGCGAGAGCTCACCATGATGTTACTGGCAGATATAAGCGGCTCAGAACTATTCGGCACCTCACATAATTTCAAGAAAGCGATCATTACGGAGATATCTGCTACGCTCGCTTTCTCTGCATTGAATAACAATGACAAGGTAGGCCTTATACTATTCTCAGACGAGATAGAGTTATTTATACCACCGAAAAAGGGCCAGAGTCATGTTTTGAGAATCATCAGGGAACTACTGGAATTTACTCCTTCAAGTCAGCGTACAGATATCAATGAAGCCCTTAAATTTCTCTCCAATGTCATCAAAAAGAGGGCTATTGTTTTTGTACTGTCAGATTTCATTTCCGGCGACTATGAAAGAACACTCAAAATAACGGGGAATAAACACGATTTGACAGGAATCAGGATCTACGATCAGCGCGAAGAAAAAATTCCGAATCTGGGAGTTGTGCAAATGCAGGATGCGGAAACGGGGCGCAGAATGCTCATCAATACTCAGTCTAAAAAAGTTAGACGCTCATATGAAGAATACTATAGGGATCGCGTAGATTATTTTAAAGAGACATTTACCAAATCGGGCTGTGGAATACTCAATTGCAGGGTAGATGAAAGCTATGTGAAAAAATTACTTGCATATTTCAAGCGCAGGGGATAATGAGGATATTGAGAAAGACATATCGTATTCAGAAACGGAAGTTCATTAAAAGAGCTTTTCCGATGATATGTCTTTTGACTATGGCTACAACAATAGCCCAGAAGACCCCGGTGGTAACTTCTGAAATTGATACTGCCCAGATAAGGATCGGAGAACAAGTTCTGTTTAAAATAAAGGTTGAGGCAGACTCAACAGCCATAGTATTTTTCCCTGAAGGGCAAACATTCTCACCTCTTGAGACCGTAGAATCCTTCCTGGCAGATACCACAAGGAATAATGATCGCATAAGCATTGAAAAGACATATGCTCTCACTCAATTCGATTCAGGATCATATATACTTCCGCGCCAGCGGATAGAGATTGATGGTAGTGGTTATTTGACGGATTCTGTGCTAATTGCTGTGGGCACGGTCCCTGTGGATACATTGGTGCAAAAGATGTACGATATTAAACCGATCATCGATGTGGATAAAAGCTATGCAGCTTTGATCTGGAAAGTCTTGATCGCTTTACTTATTATTGCCATATTAGGTGCCCTGGCCTATTTCTTCATTTTCAAGAAAAAGAAACTGACAGAAGAGGAAAAGGAAGCGCTACTGCCGCCCTATGATAGAGCCCTGTTGGAATTGAAACGGCTGGAAAATTCAAAGTATCTCATTCAGGATGAATACAAGAAATACTATTCGGAACTCACTGCCATAGTCAGGTCTTATCTTGAAGAAGATGTTCATATTTCTGCCCTTGAAAGCACTACGAGTCAATTGATTGATAAGCTGGAATTACTTAAGGATGCAGGTGAACTGAAGCTCAAAGACGATACCATAAAACAGTTTAAAAAGATCCTCGAAACGGCAGACCTGGTTAAATTTGCCCGTTCTAAACCTCCTACTACCCAAGCCGAAAACGATCGGAAAGAGGTGGAGATGATCGTCATTAAGACGAAAGAAGCACTACCGGAGCCTTCTGAGGAGGAGCTCATGAAACAACAGGAATATCAGGAAGAGCTGGCGCGAAAAAAACGCAGGGCTAATATCATAAAACTAGCAGCTGCCGTGCTAGTTGTCCTAATAGCCTCCACTGCCGGGTTAATGGCTTATTATGGCCCAAAATATGTATGGGATACAGTGACAGGTCATCCTACAAAAAAACTTCTGGAAGGGGAATGGGTAAAAAGCACCTATGGATATCCTCCTGTATTGCTCGAAACACCAGAAGTTTTGGTGCGTCAGGAAATATACTTAACTCCGGATGCAATGGCTGAAGTAAAAGAATTACATCAATTCAACTACCAAAGTGAAGAGGGTTTGTTCACCGTAGGGGCTAGTTCGAAAACGCTGGTAGAACAGAAAGAACCAGACTATAAGCAGAGTGTTGAGCAGGTTCTCATGGAGTTGGAAAGTAAAGGAGCGCGAAACATAATTACAAAGCAGGAGGAATTTACCACTGTAGGTGGGATAAAAGGTGTCAAGATTTACGGTAGTGGTAGTTTTACAGAACCTGACTCCGGGAAGCGAGTAAAGGGACAATATGCTATATTGATGTTTGGCGGAAACGGTTTTCAACAACAAGTGACATTAAGTTGGGCTGATGGAGATACCTATGCGGAAGAAATTGTCGACAGAATTTTGAATTCTTTCGATGTAAAAACTCAGGTGTAGATGTTTAGTAATGTAGAATTTGCCAATCCACAATTTTTCTGGCTGCTCTTAATGCTGCCAGTTGCAATATTATGGTACTTCTTCAAAAGGCAGGAAGAGACTGCCTCATTAAAATTGCCAAGCTTAGAGGGTTTTACAGCCAGTAGTTTGCTTACCAAACTTAAACCGGCTCTTTTTGGCATGCGTTTGCTTGCACTTGCGGCTATAATCACGGCTATGGCGAGGCCACAGACAGAGGATATATCGTCGCGCACCAAGACAACCCGGGGAATCGATATCGTAATGGCAATTGATGTTTCTTCCAGTATGTTAGCCCGTGATCTAAAGCCAAACAGACTTTCTGCACTTAAGAACGTTGCAGCTGATTTTATTAGGAAGAGGCCCAATGACAGGATCGGGTTGGTTGCCTATGCCGGGGAGAGTTATACAAAGACCCCTATCACCAGTGATAAAGGCATTGTTCTAAGTGCACTGCGTGATATATCCTATGGGGATTTGGAAGACGGCACTGCTATTGGAATGGGCCTGGCTACTTCTGTGAACAGGTTGAAGGAAAGCCAAGCTATAAGCAAAGTTATCATTCTGCTCACCGACGGGGTGAACAATTCGGGTTTCATAGAGCCTCAGACCGCAGCGGATTTGGCCCTGGAATTCGATATTAAGACCTACACTATAGGATTGGGAACTAATGGGAATGCACTTTCTCCAATTGCCTATAATCCTGATGGTTCATTTAGATACGGAATGCGTCAGGTTGAAATTGATGAAGATCTTCTGAAGGAGATAGCCAAGCTTACCGGTGGAGAATATTTCAGAGCCACAGATAATGAAAAGCTAGAGGCTATATACGATGAGATCAATAAGCTGGAGAAAACAGAAATAGAGGAATTCAAATATTATAAATACGACGAAAAATTCAGACCATGGGTATTGTTTGCCGGTTTCCTGGTTCTTTTAGAGTGGTTTTTGAGAAATACTGTCTTTAGAAGTTTTATTTAAACATGATACAGTTAGACGAAAAAATATATTTCTATCTGCTTTTCATCATACCGTTTATGATGACACTCTTCCTCTTGTTACAGATTTGGAAGAAGAGCACTCAGAACAAATTTGCTGAAGCGGTCTTGTTGAAGCGGTTAACTCCCAACAGGTCGTCATTTAAATCTACACTAAAACTATTGGTACTTATTTTGGGCTTGTCTTGTTTGGTACTCGGGCTTGTAAACCCCAAAATTGGTACTAAAATGGAAACTGTAAAGCGGCAGGGAGTCGATATTGTGTTTGCTGTGGATGTTTCAAAAAGTATGTTAGCCGAAGATATTGCTCCGAACCGCCTGGAAAAATCCAAGCGGCTGGTCTCTGAGATCATCAATCAACTCGCCAGTGATAGAATAGGAATAATAGCATATGCCGGCCAGGCCTATCCTCAATTGCCAATAACAACGGATTATGGCGCAGCTAAAATGTTCCTGCAAGGAATGAATACAAATATGCTTTCCTCCCAAGGAACGGCAATAGATGCAGCCATAGAGCTGGCTGCGACATATTACGACGATGAAGAACAAACTAACCGGGTTCTGTTTATTATTTCCGATGGCGAGGACCATTCTGAGGGAAAGGCCACGGATGCTGTTGAACTGGCTGTGGATGAGGGTATAAGAGTTTATACCATAGGTGTTGGTAAACCAAAGGGCGGACCAATACCTATGAAAAGAAATGGGATCATTGAAAGCCTCAAAAAGGACAAATATGGAGAAGTGGTCATCACTAAACTCAATGAAGAGATCCTCGTAGACATCGCTAGTGAAGGCAACGGATCCTATATTAATGGCGAGAATACAGAAGAAGCGGTTGATATTATTAAGGAAGAATTAGACCAAATGGATAAGAAAGAATTTGAAGCCAAACAGTTCGCAGAGTTCAAGGATCAGTTTCAATGGTTTTTGGGAGCAGGTTTATTCTTCCTATTTTTAGACGTTTTTCTGTTAGACAGGAAAACAAACTGGCTTCGAAAATTGAATTTATTTAATGAGAAGGAAGTTTAAAATAAAAATATTAATTACAATTTTACTAGTTTCTCTTGGCATGTCGACCTTTGCCCAGGACGAAGCCGTTGTAGATGAAAAAGCTTTAAAAGCCTCAACTAACCTGACATGGGAGGCCAACAAGCAAATCACGGATAACAAATTTGTTGATGCAGAGGTTGACTACCGTCGAGCTATATCTAAAAGCAGTCAGAATGTAGTCGCACCATATAATCTGGGAAACGCATATTACAACAATGAAAGTTACAGTGAGGCTTTCGGACGTTTTAAGGAAGCGGGTGAATTGGCAGGTGAAAAACCTACCAAACACAAGGCTTTCCATAATATGGGTAATGTGTATATGAAAAATAAAGACTATGCAAATGCCGTTGAAGCTTATAAGGAAGCGCTGAGAAACGATCCTGCTGACGAAGAAACACGCTACAATCTGGCATTGGCCAAAGAAATGCTGAAAAAACAGCAAAACCAGCAACAGAACAACGACAACGACGAGAATAAAGATCAGGATCAGGATCAGCAAAAAGAAAAGAACGAGGGAGCTCAGGAGCAGGACGATCAACAGGATAAAGGCGAGGATGGTGAGGATAAGGATGAAGAAAAGAATGAGGACAAGAAAGGTGATGGAGAGGAGAAGAAGCAAAAAGATCAGCAGCCCAATCAAGGTGATGATCCTAAAAAGGAAAAGACTCCAAGACCCGATCAGCTTTCACCTCAGCAGATTGAGAATTTACTAGAAGCCATGCAAAATGAAGAGAAAAAAGTTCAGGAGAAAATGGAGGCTAAGAAAGTAAAGGGTATTAAGAAAAAGACGGATAAGGACTGGTGAGAAGAATTTATATAACATATCGATTAATACTTGGAGTAATCGTTTTCCTTATGGGTAGTTCGGTGATAGCCCAGGAAAAAGAAGGGGTTACTTTCGAAGCCGAACTGAGTAAGCCAAGGCTAGGTATAAACGAGCGTCTGCGTGTGGACTTTAACATGAATAAGGATGGCGATAATTTCATTCCTCCTGATTTTGAAGGATTCCGTGTTGTCATGGGCCCATCACAATCAATAAGTTCTTCATGGATTAACGGTGTCAGGAGCTATTCCAAGACCTACTCTTACACACTGGCCCCTACCGCACGAGGCGTCTTCACAATTAAACAGGCGACAATTGTAATCGATGGTAAAACCTATAAATCTCTACCCAAGAAAGTAGAGGTTACCGCGGCTGTGGATAAGCCCAGTGACCAGATGACGGTAGACGATATAGCGGATGAGAATCTTCATCTTGTTGCAGAAGTTTCAAAGACCACCCCCTATTTGAACGAAGCGATCAGCGTAGTCTATAAATTATACGTCAGCCCTACAATCCAGGTGTCTAATTTCAGACCACTCGATAATCCGAAATACAATAATTTCTGGAGCCAGGATATTCCATTCAGCAAGTATACTGTTCAGAATGGAACCTATAAAGGGCAGTCTTACCGTTACGTGATCCTTAAAAAAGTGGTGCTCTATCCACAAAAAGCCGGACAACTGGAAATTGAACCTCTTTCACTCGACGTTACCCTGGATGTACCTACAAACCGCAGGGATTTCTTCGGGGGGCAAATATATACCCAAACAAATCGTACAGTTTCGGCAGGAAAGCGAACCATAAATGTTAAATCTCTACCTTCCAAAGGTAGACCGGTAGACTTTAGCGGTGCGGTGGGCGAATTCGATTTTTTTGTTAGTGCCAGTAAGACAGAACTCAAAGCATCAGAATCACTACAGGCTGTAGTTGAAGTAAAGGGGAAAGGTAATCTGAAGCTTTTTCAGCTGCCCGAGCCAAATTTACCCGGTTCATTAGAGGTATACGAACCGGAATTTGATGTAGATGTAAGAACTGCTCTCTCAGGTATGTCCGGTAAAGTAAGTAACAACTATACCATTGTACCTTCATACCGCGGAAAATATCCAATTCCCAGTATCTCGTTCAGCTATTTTAACCCGCGGACCGGGCGTTATCATACTCTTACATCCGAAGAAATATTGATTAACGTGCTAGACGGCCCTTCGGCTAGTGGTATTACAGCATCGCCAAATATTTCCAGCAGTAAGCAAACCGTTGTGAGCACCGGCTTACAATTTAATTTTATCAAGTTAAAACCTGAACTCACGGCTGTTGGAACGGAATATTTCTTTGCAAGTCCCCGCTTTTATGCCTGGCTTATATCACCTTTATTGCTCCTGCCCCTTGTTATCTTATTAGGCAAGAAAAGAGAGGCCATTGCAAGTGATGAAATTGGCAATAAGATCAAACGAGCCAATAAACTTGCCCGGAAATACCTATATACTGCTAAAAGAACACTAGGTAATAAAGAAGAGTTTTATATAGCACTGGAAAAAGCATTACACAATTATTTGAAGGCAAAGTTAAAAATTGAGACTTCGGAATTCAGCAAAGAGAAGATCGCAAATTTACTGACCCAGAAGAATATTAAGGAGGATACCACACAAGGATTTATCGGTTTATTACAGAATTGTGAAATGGCACGTTACAGTCCTTTTTCTGAAGTGCAGATGCAGCAAGATTACACCAAAGCCATTGAAGTGATCTCTTCCATTGATAAGCGGTTATGAGGATAAAGAAGGTCATACTAATTCTTGGGTTATTTGTCGGTTTCACAACATTCTCTCAAAACGAGGCCTTATTTGAAAAAGCTACAGTGGCATACAATGAAGGCGAGTATAGCACGGCTATTGATAACTATCTGGAAATTCTGAAAGCCGGTGAACATTCGGCCGCTTTATACTACAACCTCGGCAATTGTTACTACAAACTAAATCAGATCGCCCCCAGTATTTATTATTATGAGAAAGCGTTGCTGTTGGACCCCGGTGATAAAGAAATAAAGAACAATCTAGCCTATGCACAACAAATGACCATCGATGCAATTGAGCCTTTGCCCGAATCTGGTTTGACCAGAATTTACAACAGTTTTATCGGCATTATGACCTTTGATCAATGGGCCTACACCGCTGTAATACTGGTTATTCTGTTTGTCCTTGCTTACCTGGCATATTACTACCTAAGATACTCCTCACACAAGCGGATCGCATTTGTCAGTAGTATGATCTCTATTGTACTGGCCCTGGTGGCCGTAGTCTTTGCTTTTATTCAATACGATCAATATGAAGCCGAACAACCTGCCATTGTCTTCGCGGAACAATGTACTGTCAAATCAGAACCAAATGACAGGAGTTCAGAGGTTTTTGTACTCCACGAAGGCACAAAAGTGCAGGTTCTTGAAGGCTTGGAAGATTATAGAAAAATAGAATTGGCAGACGGTAAGGTAGGATGGGTTCTACAAGATGATATCAAAATGTTGAAGGATTTTTAATTCCGGTAGTAATTCGATATTGATCTTCATTCAGACATAGCCACTTCAATCAGTTCTCATCGAAAATTGTAATTATTCCCCGGTCTGATCCAGGAACGTTTTTTTGAATAATTGAAGTTGAAATTCATGAAGATTTCGCCGAAATGACGAGAAATAGAAAAATTGATATTAAATTGTTCTCCGAACATGGCATTGTCAATACTTAGAATTATACAAGATTCATAATTCCCAGACCAAAGTCAGCATAATCCATTAACAGCAAATAGTTATGAAAGCACATACGAAAGAAACTCAAGCTGCCATATCACCTCTTGATGCTATAGAATTACTCAAGGAAGGCAACGGAAGATTTGTTAAAAATCAACATGCAGACAGGGACCTGTTAGATCAGGTTGCCGATACGGTGGGGGGGCAGTATCCCTTTGCTACAATACTTAGTTGTATAGACTCCCGTGTTTCTGCTGAATTGATATTTGATCAGGGAGTGGGAGATATTTTCAGTGCAAGAGTAGCGGGGAATATTGTAAATGAGGATCTGCTGGGAAGTATGGAGTTTGCATGTAAACTCGCTGGCACTAAGTTAATCCTTGTTTTGGGTCACACCAGCTGCGGGGCCGTAAAGGGGGCAGTAGATGGTGCCAAAATGGGTAACCTTACGGCTCTGTTAAGTAAAATTCAACCTGCGGTAGATGGGGTTGCAGAACCAGGAGATAGCAGTTTACGCACTTCTCAAAACCTCGAATTTGTTAATACTGTGGCGGTAAAAAATGTGTCACTCACCATTGAGAACATAAGACGCCAAAGTCCTGTATTAAAGGAAATGGAAGACGATGGTTCCATTAAAATAATCGGGGGAATGTACGACATAAGTAATGGAGAAGTGAGATTTTTCGATTAGTCCGCTTACTTCAAAAGTAAATTTAAGGTCAGGATTAACATCCTTGACCTTTGTTTATTAAAAAAACACTATCTTTTTTGCAATTTACTATGGACGACTAATGACCAACCTATTTTCCAACATAAGGGGCGACTTGTTTGGTGGAATAACCGCAGGTATTGTAGCCCTTCCCCTGGCACTCGCTTTCGGTGTTAGCTCCGGTCTAGGACCAAGTGCTGGTCTCTATGGGGCAATATTTATAAGTTTTTTTGCTGCTTTATTCGGTGGTACCAATACGCAGATATCCGGGCCTACTGCACCTATGACTGCGGTAAGTATGGTGATCATTGCCAGTATCATCGCCATATATGACGGCAGTATAGAAAAAGCTCTCCCTGTCATACTTATGGTATTTCTTTTAGCAGGTCTTATGCAGATAGGATTAGGGCTTTTGGGTATAGGTAAGTATATCCGTTATATTCCATATCCTGTAGTCTCCGGTTTTATGACGGCTATCGGGGTAATCATTATTATAACACAAATCCTTCCAGCGCTTGGTTACTATCCAAAGGAGGATGAACAATGGGTTATGCCATTTAAACCTGAAGCGGAAGAATTAATTCTCGAAAACATTCTAAAAGAAGAAGCCGGAGAAGGTATTTTGGTTTTGGAAGATTTTGAAGAAACCATCAGGCGTGCTAGTAAGATTACACAGAATACTATTGAGGAAGAAGCCCGCACACTGGCAGCTAAAGAAGCTTCAGGGGTGTTGGGAGCCTTTAATGTATTACCACGAGCACTAAACAATATCAATTGGCTTGAATTGATCCTGACGGTAGTAACCATTGTAATCATTTATGGATTTAAACGAATTACGAAAGTAGTCCCCAGCACCTTAGTTGCATTGATTGTTGTTTCCGGGGTAGCATACGGCTTAGGTCTGGATTATAGGCCTATTGAGAAAATCCCTGAAGGATTCCCAATGCCCAACCTAGGTATTTTTAGCAACATTTCTCTTGATAATATCACTCCCTATGTGTTTACAGCCTTAACCCTTGCCTTACTTGGTGCCATCGATTCACTGCTTACATCAGTAGTTGCCGACAATATGACTAAGACAAAGCACAAACCTAACAAGGAATTAGTAGGTCAGGGGATTGGAAATAGTATCGCTGCTGTTTTTGGGGGAATTCCAGGTGCAGGTGCTACCATCAGAACCGTTGTTAACATCAATGCTGGTGGGAAAACCAGACTATCAGGAATGATCGCAGGTTTACTTCTTTTGATGATCCTGCTAGCTATGGGGCCGGTGGCTTCACAAATACCGGCAGCTGTACTAGCTGGTATCCTGATCACTGTCGGAATTAGTGTGATGGATTATAAAGGCCTTAGAGCGATCCCAAGTTTGCCAAGAGATATCAAGCTCGGCCCGCTGAAACTCAGTTCTGAAGTGATGGTAATGATTGTGGTACTCTTATTATCGACATTTTGGAATTTGGTTTATGCAGTGGGTATAGGACTTGTTATTGCTTCACTGATGTTTATGAAGAAGATCGGTGATCTTACTGCGAAGAGATCTGATGTCAAAAAGCTTTTAACGGAGAAGGCATGGGCAGATGAGTTAGATTTTCCAGCTTCACTTAAGGAAGAAGTATTCATAAAGCATATTAAAGGACCTTTGTTCTTTGGTACTACCAGTGATTTTCAGCAACTGTTGGTTCAGATCCCTGCAACGGCCAAAGCTGTTATAATAAGACTTGACAGAATGCAATATATGGATCAATCTGGCCTCTATGCTATGGAGGATGCGGTGCTAATGTTGCAAAGACATAATATTATGGTATTATTTACTGGTATTCTAGATCAACCAAAATATATGATGGAACGGATTGATATTATTCCTGATCTGGTACCATTGGAACATATCTTCGAAACTTTTGATGATTGTGTCGTCTGGCTTAAAAGCAAACACTACGAGGAAGAAAAAAGACTGGCCAGTAAATAGTTTATATTTTCGCTTAGTGATATTTTTTACCCCCCTGAAGTCACTTTTCACATTGGTTAATGTTTATTAGTAGTTAATTGAGGCCAAACACTGGCAATATTGACGTCATTATATCAAAAAACATTATCTTTTTGTAAAATATTCTAGCCGGCTTATGGCTAAATTCCTGACCAATCTTAAAGGTGATCTATTTGGTGGTATTACCGCCGGAATAGTTGCACTACCCTTAGCGCTTGCATTTGGTGTTAGCTCTGGTATGGGACCCAGTGCGGGACTTTATGGTGCTATTTTTCTAAGCTTTTTTGCCGCATTGTTCGGCGGTACAAATACACAAATATCAGGTCCTACCGCACCCATGACCGCTGTTAGCATGGTTGTCATTGCAAGTATCATAGCTATTTCTGATGGAAGTCTTGAAAAGGCGTTACCAGCCATATTGTCGGTATTTTTGTTAGCAGGCCTGTTACAGATAGGCCTAGGGCTACTTAAAATTGGTAAGTATATCCGATATATACCTTATCCGGTGGTCTCGGGTTTCATGTCGGCTATCGGTGTGATCATTATCATTACACAGCTACTGCCAGCGCTTGGCTACTATCCTGAAGAAGACGAGGAATGGGTTAAGAAATTCAGGCCAACCGCGGAAGAAGTCATCCTTGAAAACATTCTCAGTGAAGAGGCCGGCGAAGGTAAACTGGTTTTGGAAAACTTTGAACAGACCATAAAACGTGCCGATCAAATTACCGACGAAGCCGTAGATGAGGGTGCAAAGACTTTGGCCGCAAAAGAGGCTTCCGGGGTATTAGGTGCCATAAATATGCTCCCCAGAGCAGTAAATAATGTCAATTGGCTGGAACTTATTTTAGCTCTAGCCACCATAGTAATTATCTACGGTTTCAAACGTATTACCAAGGTGATTCCAAGCACCCTGGCAGCACTGATTATAGTTTCGGGAGTTGCATATGGACTAGGAATGAATTACAGGCCGATTGAGGAGATCCCTCAGGGTTTCCCAATTCCGAATATGGCCATATTTTCAACTTTTTCCTTGTCTGTAGTCACCCCCTATGTATTTACGGCTTTAACACTTGCTTTATTGGGCGCTATAGATTCTCTGCTCACTTCGGTCGTGGCAGACAACATGACCAAGACAAAACACAAGCCTAACAAAGAACTGGTTGGACAGGGTATTGGAAACAGTATCGCAGCTATTTTTGGAGGTTTGCCAGGATCAGGTGCAACTATTCGAACAGTGGTTAATATCAATGCAGGTGGCAGAACTAAGATCTCCGGTATGGTTGCAGGCGTTCTCCTTCTTTTCATCCTGCTTGCACTGGGTCCTGTAGCTTCTCAAATTCCAGCCGCTGTCTTAGCGGGAATTCTTATCACTGTAGGTATCAGTGTCATGGACTATAAGGGTTTAAGAGCCATTCCGAATTTACCCAAAGACATGTCGATCGGTCCACTTAAACTGAGTTCTGAAGTACTGATAATGCTTGTCGTTCTGGTATTATCCTCATTCTGGAATCTGGTATATGCAGTGGGTATAGGACTAATCATCGCCTCGCTGATGTTTATGAAAAAGATGGGCGACCTTACAGCGAAAAGATCTGAGGTAAAAACTCTCTTAAAGGAGGAATCCTGGGCTGATGAGAAAGATTTCCCGGAATCTCTGAAAGAAGAGGTATTTATCAAACATATAAAGGGTCCCTTATTCTTTGGAACCACCAGTGATTTTGAGCAATTGGCAGGACAAATTCCCGATACGGCAAGAACAGTTATTATTCGCCTAAGTCGTATGAACTATATGGATCAATCCGGACTCTACGCAATGGAAGACGTATTGCAGGCGCTTTTAAAGAACAACATTCTGGTACTCTTCAGTCGCGTGAAGGAACAACCCAGGTATATGATGGAACGAATAGATATTATTCCCGATCTCGTACCTGAAGAACATATCTTTCAGAGTTTTGACCAGTGTGTAACCTGGTTGGGTAGCAAACACTACGAAGAAGAGAAAAAGCAGTCGGAGAGTAAATAATTTAACTATTGGTTTAGCACTCATTGAAAAGTCTTAAATTTGCCTCTGGCCCCAA
>JAAUXZ010042452.1_pt1 | contig 12851 bp, 12 predicted proteins | sample 7278131 | NCBI WGS metagenome assembly JAAUXZ01 (sample SAMN14350119, study PRJNA611818) | marine sediment metagenome | isolation source: surface marine sediment (3m) | place: French Polynesia: Moorea | collected 2018-08
GGCGTGAGAGAATCAAGGTTAAATTCTCCTTAACATCGGTATGCACCGACTCCTGCCAGCGCTGATTATTAATCTGTTCAACCAGATAGGCGGCCACGACCAGACCGCAAACCAATACAATCGCCAAAATCTTATACAGGATCAGATTCTTCAGCATGGACAAGTCTCTTCTCGCGTTCCCCGGGTTGTGGTCTCGGTTTATTTTTCGGTTGTCAATTCAATGTCTTGCAACAGGTTCTCGATATCGTTGTCGGTGACGATTTGACCTGATGGTTGTTGCGGCTTTGGCTCGGTCGCTTGATCATTGTGTTCAGCCACTGCTGGCTCATCTTCAGCCGCAGACTCAGTCGTCTCCGGCTGCGGCGCCTGTGCCGGCTGTTCCTCCTGCTCTACCTGTTCTGTAGCTTGCGCGGCTACCTCATCATCGGTTGCTTGCTGCGGTGTCGCAGGCTCGCTGTCAACACTGGATTCTGCGCTGAGCGGTGGCATTTCCTGGGTTTTTTCCGATAGCTGTTTCATCACTTCATGTTTGGCCAGTTCGTGGTCCGCACCGCCGCCAAACATGTTGCCGAATTCGGAGATCATGTTGGACATGGTTTGCTTGGTAATGCCCAGTTCCTCGCTCAGCCGCTCGTTATCCTCGCGGATTTCCGCGATCTGTTGTTCCGCTTCAGCCTTGACCGCAGATGCTTGTTCCATTGCCTGCATGGCTTCGGTATCCGGCATGCTTGGTGACAGTTTCTTATAGGTATCGATCAATTCCGCCAGGGTGGCATCCAGCGATGCCAGTGCCTCGGCATCACGTTGCAGGTAGATATTGATAAATCGCTGGATAAATTTCTTCTCGGCTGTATCGATGGCCATCACCGCCTGCTCCAGCTCATCGCCCTCGAAGCGGTATTTTTCGTGGAGAAAGGAATTGGTCTCTTGCTGGCGGGTCGCGGATTGATGCATGACCTGGTCTACCAGCTTGCGCGCGGCACCTCTGTCCTTGCGCTGGCGCTTGATCGTGAAAAATAACCACAACAGCAGGACAATACTAAGGATGACCAGTACTTCGCCAACCAGGGTAAACATCAATGGCGAGATCTCTATCATCGATTACGCCTCGGCGACCTTGTCCTGCTGCGCTTCGACCAGTTCAATCTCGCCCAGCTGGTTGTTCTTGCGCATCCACAGGTACAGACCAACTCCCAGCAAGATCAGCACCAGGTTGACCACGGAAAAGATAATGATCGCCTGCAGCCAGTTGGTCGTATCCTCTTGCTCTGGCGAGATGATTTCAGCGGGTTCGGGGGCTACATCTGCTTCGGCATTGACCGCTGCCGGCTCGACCTCCGACTCTGCCGCCGGCGCTTGCTTGACGCCGAATACCGAGTAAGGGGTCAACTCATGTGCGACCGCAAGATCATCCAGGGTCTGGGCCTGCAAACTGATCAGCAATTGGTGCAGTCCATCCTGCTGATTCGCCGGGATCTCAGTGCTCCACTGGTTACCCGCCTGGATTAATTGCAGCGGCTGCTGCTGGCCATCCGGTTGTTGCAGGTTTACCGTCAATTGCAAAGATTCGGGCTTGATGTATTCCTGCCTCGGCGCCAGGTTCAGGCTAAAAATTCCGGGTTGCCGGGTAGACTGGATATCGACCGTGACCGGCCATTGCACATCGATGGTGTAACGTTTACTGCGACTGAAGGTGCGCGCATCGGCTTGGACGATGACCTCGTGTTTGCCCTCACTCAGGGGCGCAGCAAGCTGTTGCAGGTAAATCCCCTTATCCTTGACCGTGCGTGATGGTTTCAGGTTAAGTGGCAGGGTTTCCGTTTTGCCCTCGGCTTCATGCACCAGGCTGAAATCAACGAACTTGAGAAAACTGTTCTTGCTGATCTTTTTATTCTGGCTATGCAACTCGACCTTGATATCCAGCGCCTGATCTGGCGTGCTGTAAGCCGGTAACTCATCCACCACCAGCTTGAGATCGGTCACGATCATGACCCGGTTATCCGGATCCATGTCGGCATCCAGTGCCCATACCCCCGGCCGGGGCTTGGTCACCGTGATCAGGTCATATCCCTGGTCATTACGCCAGTTTACCTGGGCGCCATGTTGATGTTCGCTATGCGCCTGCTGGTCAGGCTCGATCAGGCGCGTGACCTGGTCGCTGTTACGGAACACCAGCAGGGTCATCTCACGGACCGATTTGTCGATGGTGAACTGGTTATCCACCAGGGGTACGGTATCGGGCTTGGTCGCGCGCTCGAACATGCGCAGGAAAATCCGCTGCAGGTCTTCAGCGCTATTGGCGATTTCGAAGGAACCGGAAGTGGTTCGCGCCATCTGCTTGAGCAGGGCCTCATCGGCCTCACTGGACAGCGCGATACTGTGCACTTTAACCCCGTTTTCCTGCAATCCCGGGATCAACTGGTTGAGAATTTTAATTCTCGAGGCAACGTTCAAGTCCTGGTTTTTGGAAATATCGACCCGACCATCGGTGAGCAAGATCAGGTTACGCCGGCTGTTGGGATCGGCCTTGTCCCAGTCATTGGTCGCGCGTTGCAGCGCGCGTTCGATATCGGTGAATTGACCGCGCGAGTGGATCTTGCCCGCGCCCTGGTCGGCCAACTCTCGCCAGCGCTGGTTGACAGTACCCCATTTGACCTCCATGTTGGTATACCGGCCAAAGGTCCATACCCCGGCGTTGGCCCCGGTGGGGATCATCCCGTTGAGCATGCGCAGCGCCGGCACCCGCAGGTTCTGGGGGTCGGTTTCGACCATGCTGCCGGACACATCGATGACGATCCGGACATCGTCGACCACCGCCGCCTGGCTGCAGACACTGAAGAGCAGCCATGAAAGTCCATGACATAGCTGTAGCAATCGCTTCATATTAATTCGGAGATCTCGATCTTTACTGCTATAGTTGTCGGCCAACCGAACATTAAATTGAATAAAAATTCACCAGTTCAGGCCGATACCTGAACACTGCCCGGCGACAGACTGTCCTATACTTAAGTATAGAAGCTTGAATGGTAAAACCTCAGGATGGCTGACAAGCGTGAAATTGTGGATTTGTACGGCATCACATCGAATTATGACCGATGTGTGCGGCTATTCCGTACAACCCGCAAGTTATTGAAACTTAACATAAAATTACACGACGACTCGGACCAGCCCTGTCGCAGCACGATCGAACAGGGTGATATCTTCCTATTCAACCATTTCTCCCGGTTCGAAACCTTTATCCCGCAATACCTGATACACGCCGAGACCGGTGACTACTGCCGCTCGATCGCGGCCGCGGAGTTTTTCGGTGACGAGAGATTCGCTAACTTCCTACGCTCTATCGGGGTGGTCCCGAATGATATGCCCAACCTGTTTCCGTTCCTCGCGCGCGAGATCCTGCATGGGCGCAAGCTGATCGTGTTTCCAGAAGGCGGCATGGTCAAGGACAAACAGGTCATCGATGACAAAGGCCGTTTCGGCGTGTTTTCCCGAACCGCGATGGAACGGCGCAAGCATCATCGCGGGGCAGCGGTGATAGCGCTGGCCCTGGATGCGTTCAAAACCGCGTTATTGCATGATTATGCCGCTGGCCACTACCGCAATATCGAACGCTGGAGCGAACAGCTGGGATTTGACGACAGCGAAAGCCTGCTGATCAAGGCCCTCAAGCCGACCCGTATCGTCCCCAGTCATATCACCTTTTACCCGCTGCGGGTCAATGACAATATCCTGCACCAGGCGGCCCGCCTGTTTAACAAGGAGATCAAAAAACGGGCGGCGGAAGAATTAATCATCGAGGGTAACCTGTTATTCAAACATACCGACATGGATATCCGCTTTTCCACCCCGGTTACCATCGGTCAATACTGGAAATGGTGGGAGAAAAAGCTGTTACCCAATGTCGTGCATAGTTTTGACTCGCTGGATGAATTATTTGCCCTGACCCCGAGTTCCGGTCACTGGGGTGGCCGTATCCACGCCGTCGGCATGAAGGCAAAATCCGACCTGGTGCGCAATGATTACATGGCCGCAATGTACCAGGCGGTTACCGTCAATCTCAGCCATATCGCATCTTATATCATCGTCCAGTGTTACCAGGCCGGAATCCGTGCGATCGACATCGAACGATTTCACAAGACCCTGTATGTCAGTATCAAGCGCCTGCAGCAATCCGGTAGCAGCCTGCACCGCAGCCTGTTGAACCCGGAAGAATATGGGGTTGTGGTAGAGGGCGGCAGCAGCCGCTTACAGCAATTCCTCGATATGGCGGTCAACCTGGAACTGCTGAGCATCGACTGTGATGAAGATGGCTGCGAGCGTTACCTGCTGCAGGACAAATTGATCGAGGACTTCCATTTCGATGAGGTGCGCACCGAAAACCTGATCAGTGTCTATGCCAATGAAATTGCCCCGCTCAATTCGGTTACCCGGGTGATTGACAAGGCATTCAAGCAAATCGACAAGCTGGATGCGCTGACGATTGCAGATTACCGTTTCGATGACCAGTTGCGCGCCTATACCTGGGATAAACGGCGCTTCAGCAAGCCCCAGTATGCAGAAATCAACCAACAACAACGCTTTACCAAGGACCCTAACTGGTTTCGCCTACTGAGTGAACAACGCGAGGCCCCCGGGGTATTGCTGGTGCATGGATTCATGGCCTCGCCCGCCGAATTGCGCGAACTGGGGGACAGGTTTCACCAGCAAGGCTTCAATGTTATCGGCGTACGCCTGAAGGGACATGGCACCTCACCCTGGGACTTGCGCAGCCGGGACTGGCAGGATTGGAGTGCGTCGGTCAATCGCGGCTTCAATATACTCAAGGCTTACAGCAGCCGGATCCATATCGTCGGTTTTTCTACTGGAGGCCTGCTGGCACTGCAACAGGCGGTGCAGTATCCACACCAGAGCCTGGCCTCGGTGGTCTCGATCTCGGCACCGGTGGAATTCCGCAACAAGAACATGCGCTTCGTGCCGCTGCTGCACCAGGCCAATAAACTGGTACGCTGGGTGAGTTCAGAAGGTCTGATTCCGTTCCGCCCCAATCGTACCGAACATCCCGATGTCAATTACATGCATATTCCAATCCGCTCCCTTTACCAGTTGCAGAAACTGGTCGAGGACTTCTTTGCCAAGCCGGCACAGATTGAGTGCCCGGTAACGCTGATCCAGTCAGATGAAGATCCGGTGGTGGTACCCGACAGTGTCAACCAGTTGTATCGTCACATTCAGGCCAAGGATAAATTTATCAAGATCATCGCCTCCCGGCACCATGGCATCGTCTATGACAACGTCGATGACACCCAGCACAAAGTCATCGATACGGTAGTCGCGGTTGCAGACATGCTAGCGACTGACCCAGAGGATATCGGGCCGAAAATGCTTACCAGCGGTTAGATCAGCCCACGGCGATGATACGGGTTATTTCTGGATCCACTCTACCCGGTGGTCCGGATGGCGCAGCGCGGTGGCGGTATGCACCTTGCCGGGGGCATGCCCGCCCTGCTCGATAAACAACTGCAAACTGTGGCTGATGACCGGGAAAGCCAATTCCTCCCAGGGTATCTCGTCCAGCCCAAACAGCCTCGTTTCCAGGGTCTCTTCACCCGGTGATGCCTCACCGTTCAACAACTCACCGATAAACATCAGGTAAACCTGGGAGATATGCGGCAGGCTGAAGATCCCGAACAGGTCAAGCTGCTCACTCCTGGCATTGGCCTCTTCCAGCGATTCACGCGCGGCGGCTTCGGTGATGGTTTCACCGTTTTCCATGAAGCCCGCGGGCAGGGTCCATAGACCGTAGCGGGGCTCGATCGCGCGCTTGCATAACAGGACTTTTTGTTGCCAGGTCAGAATCGTGCCGCAAACGTTATTCGGGTTGGAATAATGAATCATCCCGCATTGTTCGCAGACATAGCGTTGCCGATTATCCCCGGGCGGGATCAGCACACTAATCGGGCTGGCACAGGCACTGCAAAATTTCATTGTACGATCTGTCGAATCATGTCCACGGTCAGGTAATCCTGCTGCAAGGCTTGCTGTAACACTTGCGACGGCTGATCTGCCTCGCCCATTTGCTCCAGCACCAGGCTGGCACCGCTGAAATCATCCTGCTCGGTATATCCATTGTAGGTGATTATGGTTTTCAGATCGGCGCCCAGGCTGGCCAAAATGCCATTACGCGAGTCCTCAAACGCCACACAATCCGCGGCATCCAGGCCCAGCTTTTCCAGCACATAGAAGTAGATATCCGGAGCGGGTTTCTTATGCGGCACGATGTCCCCGGCCCCGATCACCTCGAACCAGTCCAGGCTGTCGGCACCCAGCGCGTTTTCCAGCAACGCGGTGACATTATCCGGTGTGGTCGTGGTCGCGATCGCAAGGCGGATATCCTCGTCGCGCGCTTCCTGCAACAGGCGCTGGATACCGGGGCGTAACGGAATCGCGCTGTCACTCAACAACTGGACGTAATTCCGTGTTTTCTGCGCATGCAGTTGCCTGATCAGTTGCTCCAGGTCATCGCGCTGCTGCTCAGCCTTGTCGTGGGTCTGCACATAATGCAGCATGCGTTCCTTGCCCCCGGTAACCGCCAGCAGTTCCCCATAGGTTTGCTCACTCCAGTGCCAGTCCAGCCCGAACTGTTCGAAAGCCTGGTTGAATGCGACCCGGTGGCCATGACGCTCGGTATCCGCCAGGGTACCGTCGACGTCAAAAATAAATGCTTTAATCATGCTGCTGTCTTGCTCGTGTGTGATGGGCAGGTTGTGGCGCTTCAGGCGCCGATACGGATGGCTTCGGTCAGCAGGGTCTCTACATTCAGCATACCCTGCTGCAGGGCTGTTTCGATCATCGCCATGCTGATGTTTTCATCCTTGATCCCGGCGGCCCAGTTGGCGACGACCGCCACCGAGGCATAGTCTATCGATAACTCGCGCGCCAACGCCGCTTCCGGCATCCCGGTCATACCTACCAGGTCACAGCCGTCGCGCTGGAGCCGCTTGACTTCCGCGGCGGTTTCCAGCCGGGGTCCCTGGGTACAACCATAGACCGCGTTTTCTACCACGCTGAGGCCGGTATTATCCCTTGCCTGTAACAGTGTTTTTCGTAACGGTTCGGAATACGGCTGGGTAAAATCGATGTGTACGACCTTTTCCAGATCCTCGGCGTAAAACGTGTGTTCGCGCCCCCAACTGTAGTCAATCAACTGGTCGGGTAACACCAGGCTTTGCGGGGGGCATGACGGATTCATCGAACCTACCGCGTTGACCGCGTAGATTTGCCTGACCCCGACCTTATGCAGCATCCAAATATTGGCCAGGTAGTTGATCTTGTGCGGCGGCAGGCGGTGAGTGAACCCATGCCGAGCGAGGAAAACCACCTCTTTGTCGAATAACTTGCCCTGCACCAGCGGGCAGGAGGGCTCGCCATAGGGGGTGTTGATGATTTCCTGGTGGGTTTTGGTGAAGCCACCCATCATCGCATACAGGCCGGTGCCCCCGATTACCGCTATTTTAGTGGACATCACGGCTACCCGGTCTATCTTCCAGCCTGTTCATTGGGTACCGCGTAGATACCCGACAGGTTGCGGAAGTGACTGGAAAAATCCATTCCCGAACCGTAAACGTAGAGGTCCTCGCATTCCAGCGCCGCGTAATCGGCCTCGATGTCCGCCTTCTTACGTTGATGGGTTTTGCGGATCAGGAACGCACTGGTACATTTTTTCGCACCCTGCTTCAGGCAGTAGGCCTTGATCTCTTCCAGGGTATAACCCTGGTCGAAGATATCATCAACGATGATGACATGCCGGTCCTGCAGGCTGTTCTGCGCATAGGCTTTCCACAGCACGTTGCGTCCCAACGTGGACAGGCGGTAGCGGGTGGCATGCACGTAATCCACGGTCATCGGAAAATCCCAGTAACGCATCAGTTGCCCAGTGAGGTAGAGGCCACCATTCATGACGCATAACAATAACGGGAAATCATGCTCGATCTGGGCCCCGATGGTCTCCGCCATGGCCTGGATGCCGGCATCTACCTGGGATTGGTCGAATAGCTGTTGCGCCTGCTGGTGGATTTGCAGGGCCTGGTCAATCGGGATTGGTTTCATACACAGTTACACGGATATTTCTTTGTTATTACTTGGATGTTGCCGCTTCCGGCAACATCACGGTGGTGGTCGGGAAAGCGATCTCGGCCTTATTTTGCTCAATGATGTGCGCAACCTTCAGCAGCACGTCCTGTTTAATCTGGTGGAATTTAACCCAGTCGGTGGTTTTGGTAAACGTATAAATAAAAAAATCGACCGAACTGTCAGCGAAGGCGTTGAAATTGACGATCATGGTCTGCCCGGTATCGATCTCCGGATGATTGGTCAGCATGTCCTTGACCGCCTCGACGATAGCATCCATTTGCTGGATATCATCGTAGCGGATGCCGATGGTCTCGTAGATCCGCCGGTTGGACATGCGGGATGGGTTTTCCACAATGATATTGCTGAACACCGAGTTCGGTACATAGATCGGACGCTTGTCAAAGGTCCGGATCTGGGTCATGCGCCAGCCGATATTCTCCACCGTGCCCTCGAGTTCCTTGTCCGGCGAGCGGATCCAGTCACCGACCTGGAACGGCCGGTCGAGGTAGATCATCAGGCCACCGAAAAAGTTGGCCAGCAAGTCCTTGGCGGCAAAACCGACCGCGATACCACCGACACCGCCAAAGGCGAGGATACCGGAAATACTGTAGCCCAGGGTCTGCATGGTAACCAGTACCGCGGTAATGATGATCGCCAGCCTGACCAGCTTACCGATCGCCTCGGCAGTGTGCTGGTCGATGCCGGATTCAGCTTTTCTCGACAGCGCTACTGACTCTGCCCCTTTTATAAAACGCAACAGAAACCAGGTAATACAGACCAGGGTGCCGATATCGCGAATGGTATCATTGGCGAGAAAAATCGAGGTATTGGTTTCGGCATAAATGATATCGGCCGCAAAGATGATACCAACGATCCAGATCAGCCAGGCCAGGGGACGACTGGCTGCATCGAGTAACACATCATCCCATTGACTGTCATTTTGCCCCAGTTTATGGGCCAGCCTGGCCAGCAGGCGGCGGGCGATAAAATTGGCCACCACGGTAGCCAGTACCACCAGGAAAACCGACAACACCCACAGCCATTCACTTTTAAATTGGAGTATTTGGGCAAAGTAATCGTTCATGGTGATACTACTTCTACTGTTGGCTCGTTATCCGTTCTGACCGCTCTGCGCAAACAGGTCATCACTGTCCGCGGCGCGCGCCAGGTGCATGAATTCATGTAATTTAGCCACCGACTGCTGCCACCTAGGCGTTTTGAACAGGCGCTTTTTATCCCGCGGATGACCATGCATCCGCACCAGCCTCAGCTGCGATACCGGATTATTATAATCCTGCAGGGAGTCCAGAACTTCATCCGCGCCGGCGGGATTATTGCACACCAGCAGCATATCGCAGCCAGCCTTGAGCGACGCCTGGGCCCGTTGTGGATAGCCGCCCACCGACTCGGCACCACTCATGCTCAGGTCATCGCTGAACACCGCACCCTCGAACCCAAGCTGTTGGCGCAACACCTGCTCAATCCAGTAATCCGAGTAACCCGCCGGCCGCTCATCCACTTGTTCATAAATCACATGCGCCATCATGATACCGGCAAGGTGAGTCTGGATCACCTGGCGGAATGGCACCAGGTCATGCGCCATGATGGTATCGCGGCTGCGCCGGTCGAACGGCATCACGTGATGGGAATCGCCTTCCACCGATCCATGACCGGGAAAATGTTTGCCCACCGCCTCCATCCCGGCCTGGTTCATCCCGCGGATCAGCGCATTGGCCAGCCTGACGATGATCTCGGGCCGGGTATGGAATGCGCGATCGCCGATCACGGTGCTGATCTTGTGGCCGAGATCGAGCACCGGGGCGAAACTCAGGTCGATGCCGTAATGCAGCAGTTCCGCCGCCATGATCCAGCCCACGGTTTCACTCATCTGGATTGCGGCTTGCTGGTCGCTATCGAACAGATCACCCAAGGCGGCCATCGGCGGCAGGGTTTGAAATCCCTCGCGAAAGCGTTGCACCCGCCCGCCTTCCTGGTCCACCGCGACGATCAGACGGGGATTGCGCAAGGCATGGATTTCCTGGACCAGGTCATACAGCTGTTCGGGTGATTCATAGTTGCGACTGAACAGGATCACGCCACCGGTTTGCGGATGCAGCAGGCGCCGACGGTCCTGCTCGGTCAGGACCAGGCCCTCGACATCCAGCATCACCGGGCCCAGGCTCACAAGCCTCTCTCCAGCAGAACCACGGCATGCACCGCTATACCCTCTTCGCGACCGACATAGCCCAGGGTTTCGGTGGTGGTGGCCTTGATATTCATGCACGACAGCTCGCAATCCAGCTCGTCGCACAAGTTGAGTTTCATATCATGCAGGTGGGGAGCCATCTTCGGTGCCTGGGCAATGATCGTGATATCCGCATTGACCAGGGTAAAACCATGTTGCTCGACCAACTGGTTGACCCGGTGCAGGAACACGCGGCTGTCCATGTCTGCATACTGATCATCGTCATCCGGGAAATGTTGGCCGATATCGCCGAGAGCGGTAGCACCCAGTAATGCATCACACAGGGCATGGATCAGCACATCGCCATCGGAATGTGCCAGAAGTGCTTGATTATGTGGAATTTCTACGCCACCCAGGATGATGCTGTCGCCTTCACCGAAAGCATGCACATCAAATCCGTGGCCAATACGCAGATTGGTCTGCATTATGGTGTATATCCTGGCCCTAAAGCCGCGGATTATAACCCTGTTGAGCCTGGGCCGGTAACCCCTATTTATCTAACCGCTTGCCGGCACCAGCACGACAGGGAAAAGGCCCGAACAAGGCCTGGCTTATCTGAGGCTGGACAAATTGGTGATTAGCGCCTTCTTGGCGAGTTCCAGCTCCTGGTTGAGTTTATGCGCCAGGTCCTGGTCGGCGCTGCAACACAGGTTGATAACATCGGAACTGCTCTGGCTCATCTCCGCAACGGTATCGCTCATGGCGGTTTGAATGACTTTGCGTAGCTGCTGTTGCTGCTCGTCGGTTAATTCAGTATCGAGTATCTTCCCCAGTTGATCGAGGGTCCTATCAACTCTGCTATCTACACCCATGTTCTTCTCCAACACTATTGGTTATGCAGCTAAGTGTAAACCAATCCGCGGCTGATGATGTATATTTTAATTCCAGGCCCAGGTCAGGTGGTCTCAACCGGGTCTGCTCAGGGCTCCCGGGTTCCTGCCGACAGAGTGGCAAACTCGCTGGCTAAGCTCTGTGAATAAGGCCTGTCGCGGTTTTTGCTAGAGACGACATCACTGCTATGTGGCATAATTGAGACTTGCACAATGTTTCTGAGGGAGACCCAATGATCAAAACAACAATGCTTTCTGTTGCCATATCGGCAATCGTTTCTATGTCAGCTATGGCCCAGGCACCATCAGCCGCAGATCGCTCAGCAGGGCCTTACTATGGTTACCAGCCACAAAAACCCATGCCGCCACGTTTTCGTCAACGTGATTATAAACCGCGTGCTTACAATGAGCGCAGACAGCCGCGTCAACCAAGACCCGCATTTCCGACGCCCCAACAGCTGGAGCGGATGAAGCCGGCGGAACCGATGAACGAAGCAACCATCAAGCAATACTATGCCGAGCGCAGAGCCAGGATGGAAGATCGGCTTAAGCGGGATCGTGAAGCGGCGAGCAGCTACTCAACCGATTTCGAGAAACTGCAACAGCATGAGAACGAAACCCTGAAGAAAATGATGGATCGCGCGGAAAAACGGCGCGAGGCCATGCTCAAGCGCCTGGCAGAGCAAGAAAAACGTTCCCTCGATCGTTTCAAGAAGTACCAGGAGTCTGCGGCCAAAACCGAACAACCGGCCCAGCCAGCACAATAAAGCACACTATTGGTGCGGGCTGAGCTGTTTCAGCCCGCAACCCCTCTCCCAGAACCCTGCAGCCAGCGCTGTTTAGCTCTGCCTTTGTTTTTCTGATATACATACGCCAACCTGTCACTCTCTGCTTTCACCATGTCTGATCAATCCAAGGCTTCGACTTCGGTCAACGATAAAAAACTGCGCTCCCGGGTCAAACTGCTGGGCAAATTACTGGGTAACGTACTGATCAAACACGAAGATCCCCTGGTATTCCGCTCGGTGGAAAAACTACGCAAGGGCTTCATTCAGTTGCGCCGCCAGGATGATGCACAGACCAGACAAAGACTGATCAAGCTGATCGACCAGCTGCAACCAGACATCATCGAGCAGGTGATTCGCGCGTTCTCGATTTATTTCAGCCTGGTCAACATCGCTGAAGAAGATCATTTTCACCGCGAGCGCCGGCGACGGGTGCTCAAGCTCGGTTACCCGGACTGGAAAGGCTCTTTCTACCAGACCATGGCCGAATTCAAACAGAATGGCATCGACGAGACCGATCTGCAGTTGTTACTGGATAACCTGTCCTATCGCCCGGTATTCACTGCCCATCCCACTGAATCGAAGCGTCGCACAATCATGCAGCTGCAGCGGCGGATCTTCGAAATCATCGATGACCTGACCGACCCGCGGGTATCAGGTTATGAGAAGGATGCCCTGACCGAACGCCTGCAATTTCAGATCGAGGTGTTATGGCAGACCAACGAGGTGCGGGAAAAGCGGCCGGAAGTGACCGACGAGGTCAAACTCGGCCTGACTTACTTTCAGCGTGGGCTGTACGATGCGGTAGCCACCGAATACCGCCACATCGAAAATGCCATCAGCCACCTGTATGGCGAGGAC
>JAAUXZ010049700.1_pt1 | contig 12790 bp, 7 predicted proteins | sample 7278131 | NCBI WGS metagenome assembly JAAUXZ01 (sample SAMN14350119, study PRJNA611818) | marine sediment metagenome | isolation source: surface marine sediment (3m) | place: French Polynesia: Moorea | collected 2018-08
ATACTGGAGGATAGTCCATCTGTTGAAACCGAAAAAGTTGGGGAAATCGCACCTAAACCTGAGCAAGAACCGGAAGCCCCTCCTCAAGTTCCCAAACCACTCACCCGTACTGAACCTGCAAAGGAAGTTGCTAAGAGGGAATCTCTCGATCCAAATAAATTATACCGGCAACACGCCAATAAAATACTGGGCGGGGTATGTTCAGGAATTGCGCAATATTCTGGTATTAACGTGTGGCTACTCCGGTTTATCTGGATCCTATTCAGTCTGTTGTTATTAATAGGTGTACTTGTGTATATCGTATTGTGGATGGTCCTTCCAAGCTCCCTTAGATCCACCCCGATAATTGAGCAGGCTCAGCCACCTGCCTTAGCAGGTGACATCAGCACAGCACCAGTTCAGGCTTCGGAAACCGAAGCGGTAAAACCTTCCCCCAAAGAGGGATTCAACCTGGAAAAATATATCGGGGAAAGCCTCATCAGCAAAATTGGCATGGTAGTGCTTATCATTGGGGCTGGTATTGGCGTGAAATACTCCATTGACAATGATTTGATTAGTCCGGCCATCCGCATTATACTGGGCTATTTACTCGGTGTATTCCTGCTATTTGCAGGCATACGACTGAAGTCCAAATACGAAACCTTTAGCGCCATACTGGTAAGCGGCGCCATGGCTATCATGTATTTTATGACCTATGCCGCTTATGTCTTTTACGGCATGCTCCCCCAATGGATGGCTTTCCTCTTAATGGTGCTGTTTACGGTGGCTACTGTGGCTAGCGCGCTCAAATACGATAAGCAAATTATTGCACACCTGGGGCTGGTTGGCGCATACGTTATTCCTTTTTTACTGGATGATGGAGAAGGGCAAGCCTCGGTATTGTTGGGTTATACAACTATAATAAATCTGGGGATTCTATATATCGCCTTTAGAAAATACTGGAAGCCACTTTACGTGTTTTCCTTTGCCATGACCTGGTTGATCTTTTTAAGCTGGTTCTTTAGCGATTTTGACTACAACACAGAAGCAGCCATGGCTTCAGTCTTTGCCTTCCTTTTCTTTTTGATCTTTTACATAACTTTCCTGGCCTACAAGTTCATCAAGAAAGAGGCGTTTAATGCTTTAGACGTAGTTTTACTGCTTGCCAACTCACTGATCTTTTATGGTGTGGGTTATACTATCGTTTCGGATTCCCCTGACGGGGATTCCTATTTGGGGCTCTTTACCCTTTGTAATGCCCTTCTTCATGGCATAGTGAGCTTCACTACCTATCGATTTAAACTTGCTGATAAGAATGTCTTCTATTTGGTTACCGGCCTGGTTTTGATTTTTATCACCATCAGCATTCCGGTACAGTTGGATGGGAATTGGGTAACCCTGCTATGGATTGGGGAAGCTACTTTGCTGTTTTACATAGCAAGAACCAAAAATGCCGGCTTTTATGAAAGCATGGCCTATCCTTTAGTCGCGATGTTCTTCATGAGCCTGGTGGTGGACTGGGGTACCTTGGGAAGGGCTTCACAAAATATTGCGGACATGGAGGCGTATCCTCCTTTTTTTAACGTGATCTTCCTTACTTCATTATTGAGCATAGCCGCCCTGGGCTACATTAATTATTTGTTTTACAATACCCCGCATGCTCCCGGATGGGTAAAAGAACAATCCTTAAATCAGTTATTATCCCTAGGATTATCAGGGCTTCTTTTGGCGGTAATTTACGGTTCCTTTGTTATGGAAATTTCCAACTACTGGAATCAGGAAGCTGTCAACTACCTTGAGGGCGACTCTTTAATCCCGAATAAAGACGACATAGAAGCATTCAAAGGCATTTGGCTGCTTAATTTCAGTTTGCTGTTTTTCGCTATTCTCGGCCTGATAAACAACCTGAAGATAAAAAGCCGCATTCTTGGGAACGCACATCTGGGGCTAAGTGAACTCACCCTTATACTATTCCTCACTACCGGTCTATTCTTTTTAAGTGAACTGCGGGATAGTTACTTAAACTATGCGTCCGCTTCGGAAGGAATGCATACTGGCATGTACATCGGGCTGCGCTATATTTCCTTTGTGCTGCTGGCTGCTTTGCTGATCATAATCCATAAATCGCTGAAACAGGAGTTCATGGCAATTAAAGCAGCTGTCATATTTGATATTGTTTTAACCGTTGTAATCGCCTGGGTGGTTACCAGCGAGCTACTACATTGGTTAGACCTTGAAGGAGTGTCCAACACCTACAAATTATGGGTTTCAATCCTCTGGGGAGTTTACGCTTTACTGCTTATTGTCGCAGGGATCTGGAAAAAGAAAAAACACCTGCGCATTTGTGCGATAGTCCTCTTCTCCATTACGCTGATAAAACTGTTCTTTTACGATATCGCGCACCTGAATACCCTTTCAAAAACAATTGTGTTTGTGTCCCTGGGAATTCTACTCCTGCTGGTTTCCTATTTGTACAACCGGTTTAAGAACATAATAGCGGAGGAATAGGGCTCATAATCATATATATGCCGAAAAAAATTTCGGAGCTGTGTCCGGTTAAATCCCTGCGTCTATCTTCCCAAATTTTTTGGGTACCTTTAATTATAACCAATCAACAAATACCAATTCTATGAGGACAACGAACAGCATCCTGTTATGGGGGCTGATAACCGCTTTTTTTGGCTGTAGTCCTGCTCCCTCCCCCGGAACAATTGCCCATATTGAACAAGTTACCTCCCAAATTGATGATCAATATCTGGTCAACGCAGAAAACCATCCTGAAAATTGGGTAACCTACGGCAGGACATACAAGGAAGACCGGTATAGCCCACTGAACGGAATCAATGCAAATAACATAAATGAACTTGGATTGGCCTGGACCACAGACCTCGGAACCAAAAGAGGGATAGAAGCTACCCCTTTGGTAGTCGATGGTATAATGTTTCTGACAAGTACCTGGAGTAAAGTCCATGCCATCAATACCCGTTCAGGAGAAATCCTGTGGACTTACGATCCTAAGGTACCCAGGAGATATGGCGAAAAGTTATGTTGTGATGTGATAAACAGGGGCGTGGCACTCTACAAAGGAATGGTCATTTTTGGTACCCTGGATGGCAGGCTTATCGCCCTGGATGCAGGAACCGGAACTCCAGTATGGGAGGCAGTTACAGTAGACCAGTCCAAGCATTATAGCATTAGCGGAGCGCCCAGAATAGTAAAAGGAAATGTGGTTATCGGTAATGGCGGAGCAGAATTTGGTGTTAGGGGTTACGTTTCTGCCTATGATGCCATGACGGGAGAAATGAAGTGGCGATTCTACACCGTTCCGGGAGATCCGTCACAACCCTTTGAATCAGAAGCCTTAGAAATGGCTGTGGAGACCTGGGACGGTGAATGGTGGAAATACGGCGGCGGAGGTACTGCCTGGGATTCCATGGTCTTCGATCCTGATGCCAACCTTTTATATATAGGTACCGGTAACGGTTCGCCCTGGAATCGGATTCACCGCAGTAATGGCCAGGGAGATAATTTGTTCCTCTCTTCTATTCTCGCTTTGGATCCTGATGATGGAACCCTGGTTTGGCACTACCAGACAACCCCGGGTGAACATTGGGACTATACCGCAACGCAACCGATGGTACTGGCCGATTTGCCTATTGATGGACAGGAGAAGAAAGTAATTATGCAAGCTCCAAAAAATGGATTTTTCTATGTGATTGACCGACTTACAGGTGAGCTGCTTTCTGCGGAACCCTATACCTATATCAACTGGGCTACCCAGGTGGATATGAAAACCGGAAGACCTGTTGAAACTGAATTTAGCCGTTATAAGGATGAGAATGTTGTTCTCTCTCCTGGCCCCAACGGAGCTCACAACTGGCACCCAATGGCCTTTAATCCTGAAACAAGATTAATGTATATTCCCGTTCAGGTAAACGCTTTTACTTACGGACATGACCCCGATTGGAAACCGCGAAGTAAAGGAATAAATATTGCTGCGCTACCTAATGAAAATAAAACAACACGGATAGATCCCAACACTCCGGATAATATGTGGCAAGGAATGCTACTGGCCTGGGATCCTAAGGATCAAACCACAGCCTGGGAAGTTCCCCATGAAGCTTTTCCAGTAAATGGCGGAATCCTTACTACTGCAGGCGGATTGGTGTTCCAAGGTACTGCCGATGGCCGACTTGTTGCTTACCACGCCAAAGATGGAAGTATCCTGTGGGAGTTTGAAATTGGATCCGGGATGATCGCTCCGCCTATTACCTATGAAGTAGATGGTAAACAGTATTTGTCTATCGCTGTTGGCTGGGGCGGAGGTATACCCGCACTGTGGTCCAGAGCAACCGAAGAGCTTAAGCCTGGTACGGTTTACACTTTCGCCATAGGTGCAAATGAATCCCTTCCAACCAGCACCAACTTGGCTGGAGAGGAAATTATAAACATGACATATTCCGCAACCAAAGAAGAATTGGAAAAGGGGATGGCGATCTATGACAAACTTTGCGTGAATTGTCACGGCTGGATAGGCATGAATGGAGGCTCCATCCCAAATTTAGGATATATCACTCAAGCGCGGTTAAATATCCTGGAAGGGATCTTACTTCAGGGTGTTTTTGCGGAAAAAGGCATGCCTGATTTTTCAGACCGCCTTAATGAGGAAGAAGTTCAATTAATTAGAAACTACATCCTGGCAGAAGCCGAGAAACTGAATACACAAGAATAGATATTTAAAGATACCCCGGATATGATATCCGGGGTATCCAGTACAAACTCCGGGGGTCTTTTTTTGAGCTTTTATCTTACTGCACCTTGATCTCAGATTGCGGGCCATCCAGGTGCGCCACATCCATGCCTTCCAGGGAAGCTTTCCTGAGCGGTTCCATGGTATCATTTATGGCCTGGGCACCAAAATCAAGCCCTGCAATAGTGCGCAAGGGGCGTTGCCCTGGCGGGAGGTTGATCAAGGTTTCAAAGGTCTTTACTACGAGCATGGGATCTGTTGGTGCATTTTCGTCATCAAATAAGGCCATCACCTGGGCGCCAAACGCTTCGTTGAATTCATTGACATGCTGGTAGGCCTGAGCAACTTCTTCGCTGGCTGCCTGGATCATATTGCCAAAGAAATTGGTGGAAAAGGGTCCTGGCTCGACCAGCACCACATCTACCCCATGGGGAGAGAGTTCATAGCGCATAGACTCACTCAGGGCTTCCAGGCCCCACTTGCTGGCGTGGTAAACCCCAAATCCAGGGAAAGCAAATCGGCCCGCAATGGAGCTTACCTGAATAATCAATCCGGATCTCTGAGATCGCATCCCGGGAAGTACCGCTTTCGCCATACGAAGGGTCCCCACTATGTTGAGATCAAGCTGGTCCAGGCATTGCTTGGCCGTGAATGCTTCAACTGCTCCACCAAAGCCCAGTCCGGCATTGTTGATAAGCACATCTACTGTCGGGAGCTTGGCAGCTGCGTTGGCCACACTTTCATCTGAAGTAACATCTATGTCAAGGATATCGATCTTACAGCCATTGTCTTTGGCATAGGTTTTTAATGCTGAAGCCGCTCCAGCATTCTTTCCGTTAATGTTACGCATGGAAGCAATAACATGGTGGCCTTTGGAGGCCAGGTACTTGGCTGCATCGTGCCCGAAGCCGGAGCTGCAGCCTGTGATTAAAATCTTTTTCATCGGTTTGTTGTTTTGTGTTGGACGTATACTATGCTTATGCCTCTAAAGCACAAGCTATTAAAGATAAAGAATTCCCAAATGCCAAATTCCTATTTCTCAATATATAGTTTGCTAACCCCCTACTAGGGTTACCAGGTATACTCCGGGGGTTGTATCCCGCTCATACGAATGTAGAGGTTGGCCTTGGCCCTATGGTTATTCATGTGGTCCTGCACATAGAATAAGGCAAAGGCCCGGCTTACCGTATTACCGCTGTGGTACATCACACAGGTCTGGTCTAGCTGCTCCTGCTCTATGGTATGGATAACCCCCCTCACATAGGCTAGCCCTTTTTCCAACAGTTCCACGATCTCTGCCTTGGACATTTTAGAGGCGTCTGGTGTATTGGGTTTTACTTCCATGCCCTGCACATAGCGTTGGGTTAGTAATTCTACTGTATGGGCAATGTGAACCATTTGCTCCCCAAAGGTTTTACTCATTTCCGTTGGTTTGTAATTGTACAATTCCTCAGGCATCGCCCGGGCCACGTCCAGGCAGTGCTCGCTCGCTGTATCCCATACCTTGAGGTACATTTGGGTAAAGGGTGTCTTAGGAGTACTTTCGGCCTGTCCAAGCACAATAAGCGCAGTTATTAGGGCGGTTGTAGTTAGCAGTAGTTTTCTCATACCTGAATAAATTTTAGCCATTAAAAGATATTGATTTTCCTTCTAAAATAGAATCCGGGGAAGTCAGGGAAGGTCTTTGCCCGGACCACAACACCCGTCAGTTATGCTGATTCTAATCATTGTAGCTCTAACCCTTCACCTTTAGTTTTGTAATGATACACCCCGCTGTAATGTTACACCACCCAAAGGGCAATGAAAGCGTTGAGAAAAATATTGCTGCTTATTCCGGCATTGTTCCTGGTCCTTGGCTGTGCCAAAGAGGACGATACTGAAGTTTACCTGCTCTCTGTAAATATATCCCCGCCTGAAGGCGGTGTGGTTACACCCAATGGCGGTACTTTCAACGAAAACAAAACGGTAATCCTCCGTGCTTATCCGGCAACGGGCTATGAATTTAAAGAATGGACCGGAGCTGTCCAAAGTACCAGTAATCCCCTGTCTATAAGTATGGATGCGGATATGGATATAACCGCCGTTTTTCAAATCCCTTCCCCCGTTTACCTGGATACCAATGGCGTGACCGTCAAGTGTTATGATTGGGGAGTGCTGGGTGAGACAGGTGTAGTCAATGGTGTAGTATATACTATTGTTGATGAAACCATGTTGCGGGATATGGTATTTAAAGGTGAGGATATAACCAAAGTCTGTACCACCCGGGTTACCAACATGGGCTCTTTGTTCGTAGTTTCTGCATTCAATGAGGATATTGGATCCTGGGACGTCAGCAATGTAACAGATATGTCCTTCATGTTCGGGACCTTGATCGGAACCTCCAATCGCAATCCCTTTAACCAGGACATAAGCAATTGGGATGTGAGCAAGGTAACGAACATGTGGGCTATGTTTACCAGTTCTGCGTTCAATCAGGATATAAGCTCCTGGAATGTTAGTCGGGTTAAGAACATGGCCGGAATGTTTTCAAATTCAGAATTCAATCAGCCTATTGGAAACTGGGATGTGAGCTCCGTCACAACCATGGGCGCCATGTTCTATAATTCGCGTTTTAATCAGGACATCAGCAATTGGGATGTCAGTAAGGTAACGGACATGGGTGTTATGTTTTGTTCGTCACAGCACTTTAATCAGGACCTAAGCGGATGGAATGTGGCCAATGTGGTTTCTTGTGAGGATTTCAGTCATAACACGCCACAATGGACGCTCCCAAAACCGGACTTCACCAATTGTATTCCAGAGTAGCCAATAAATTTTCCCATTTATATACCCACGTTGTCCCGGAGATTATCATTCAGGTGACCCAGATCATTTCCCCAAGTTAAGCGGTTAACTACCTTGTTCCCTTATTCTCTCGCCATGATGGATTTTGCAAGGCTATGGATCAGGTTTAACACACGTCTGGAATCTTATGTAAAGGTTGCAGGCGATGATGCGAATACCATTTTGCAAAAGAAGATCTGGTGGTTGCTTAACCTAACTTCCGCCCCCATTCTTGCGATCAGCATTATAGCTATGGGTACTGTGCTTGGTAAGGGGGTGCTCTTTTTTAATGTCCTGTTCTTGCTTAGCATGTTCCTGCCACTGGCATTGTTTCATTTCCATCGTAGGCATATCACCCGCTATGCGCTCTTTTCCCAATTGGCGCTGGTAGTTCTAACCTCGATCAAAGTATACCTTATGGGGGGCATGGTAAATGTTGGTACCCCTGTTTATGTGGGCTTGATAGGACCAATCTACGCCCTCATCCTGCCCGACAAAAAACGGGCCGTGTATATCTTCCTGCTCTATACCGTTGCCATGATTGCAGCTACCCTGGCAAATCCTCTGGGCGCTGAATCATACGTCTTCTACAAATACTTCATGGGCTTCCTGATCAGTAATTCGGCTATTTTCTTTACGCTCTACTATTTTACGAGCCAGTGGGAAAAGGCCAAGGAAGCCGAAAAGAAACGACTAAAGGAAATTGACGAGCTCAAAACCAAATTCTATACCCATATCGCACATGAATTCAGGACACCGTTAAGCATTATAACTGGAATAGCCGATCAAATAAAAATGAATCCCGACAAATGGATAGGTCCGGGACATGAAATGATCAAGCGCAATACGGATAACCTGATCTCGCTTACCAATCAGTTGTTAGACCTGGCTAAGCTGGAGGACAAATCCATGCCGCTGAACCTTGTATATGACGACCTGGTCCTCTACACACGTTACCTGGTGGAATCCTTCCATTCCATGGCAGAACAGAAAAATATTACCCTCGATTTCTCTGCCTCTGCTGATGATATTTATCTGGATCTGGACCCCGACAAGTTGAGGGATATCCTGTCTAACCTCCTTTCCAATGCACTTAAATTTACCCCTGAGGGAGGCACAGTTTCTGTCCGTTTACGTCCAATTGAAATTGGGAATGATCCCTTTGTGAAGATTCAGGTAGAGGATACCGGTATAGGTATCGCCCTGGAAGAGCAACCCCTGGTTTTCAACCGTTATTTTCAAGCCAAAAACCATTTGGAAGCCCAGCGATCAGGTACCGGCCTGGGATTAGCCCTAACCAGGGAACTGGTGAAACTGATGGGGGGAGAAATTACCGTGAAAAGCAATCCTGGAATTGGTTCCATATTCGAAGTTATACTTCCCATTTCCAAGGAGGCAAAACCTGTTTCGCTACCGCATATCCATGATTATCATAAAGTTCAAACCTCGGTTGGATCCTCCCATACATCGCCAACAAGGGAAACTGAGCCGATAAGATCCGCCCTAAAACTCTTGCTGGTTGAGGACAATGCAGATGTAATCCGGTATTTGAAGTCCTTATTGGAGGAGGACTATAATATTGAAACGGCTATGACGGGTTCTGATGGGTTTCTAAAGGCCCTGGAGACGATTCCAGACCTGATCATCAGTGATGTGATGATGCCTGAAATGGATGGGTTTACCCTTTGCAGAAAGTTAAAAGCCGATATTCGTACCAGCCATGTACCTATCGTATTGCTTACAGCCCGTTCTGATTTCGATTCCCGTATTGAAGGCCTGAGCACCGGTGCCGATGCCTATCTGTCCAAGCCTTTTAATCGGAGGGAATTGTTTGTCCGGATCAATGCGTTGATCAAATCGCGCAAAGCCCTGCAGGAGCGTTATGCCTCACTTCACGATCATTCCATACTGACCAATGGGGAATCGAATGGCCAATACCGCCGTGAAGATGCCTTTATGAACAGGGTTAGGCAGCTCCTGGAAGTCCACCTGAGCAATGAGGAATTCGGGATCACACAGCTCTGTGAAGGACTTGCCATGAGTCGTTCTCAGTTATATCGGAAGTTTTCAGCGCTGTCTGATACCACGGTTAATCAATTCATCATTGCCCTGCGGCTTGAAAAGGCCAGGCAATTGCTGTCAACAACCGGACTAAATGTCTCCGAGGTAGCCTATGATACCGGCTTTAAGAATGCGGCACACTTTAGTCGGGTTTTTAGTGAACGGTTTGGATATCCCCCCAGCCAGGTAAAGAACTGATCCTCCCCCTTAAATCTCATAATCCACTTGCTGAATTACTCTTGGGACAGAGGGAAAAGCATTTGGCACCCTGGGACATGCCCCTCTTACAGGTGCTCCCTAACTTGCTTTTTGAAACGCAGGCTATTCTCAAATACCATTCTCCGAATGGCCGAGAAATTAACAGATCCCCTGCAACAGGTCTAACCTTTAAATCGTATACCATGAAAACTTTCAGATTTTTTGCCGTATTATTCGCGTTGCTCATCGCCTCCTGGGGTTGCAGTGACGATGACGATGATTTCATTTATGAATCCGAACCCAGAGACAGCGAACTCCAATTGAAGAGTTTCATTAGTCCTTCTTTGACGAACAATGTCATAGGTAACCAGGCCACGCGAAATGTACAGGTTTACCTGCCAAAGGACTATGATGCCAAGGGACCCAACGCTTATCCTGTGGTCTACTTATTGCACGGGCTACCCTTCTCAGAAGAAACCTATACCAATCAGAGTACCTGGGATCCCTGGGTAAGGCCTGGTCAGAACTGGCCCTTCCAGGCGTACCCTGATTTTACACAAGACTTCCGAACCTGGGTGGACAACCTTATAGAAAGCGGGAAAATTGACCCCATGATCATTGTGATGCCTAACGCCGCAAGCGATGCCGGATTCGGCTTTAGCTTTTATACCAATTCTGAGCTCAATGGCAATTTTGAGGACTTTATTGTAAAGGACATGGTCAATTTTATAGATTCTAACTACAATACCAAATCAGAGCCCTCAGGACGATCTGTGGTGGGTCATTCCCAGGGAGGGTATGCTGCATTTAAACTAGGGCATTTACATCCAGATGTATTTGGTACGGTTGCCAGCCACAGTGGCCTGTTGCTGCTGGATGCAATGCTAAGCCTGGGCCCCTCAGTCTGTGCGGAAAACCCGAATGGCATGACCGGCCCCGACCTCAACAAATTTATGACCAGTGCCGCCTACGCCATGAGCGCCTGCTGGTCGCCCAACCTGACCAATCCGAATTTCTTTGTTGACCTGCCTTTCGAATATCCCTCTGGAGCGGTCATCCCGGAAGTAGCGATGAAATGGTACGAACACGACGTGTTCACTATGTTGGACACCTATATTGAGAATTTCAGATCCCTTGACGGTATTTATTTTGACATCGGTTTGAACGATGAACTGGGCATGCACCAAGCCTATCCCTTTCTCGTACAAAAACTGGATGCCTATGGGGTAGAATATACCTACGAAACCTTTAATGGGGGACACTTTACCAATTCATTTGAACGCCTGGAAGTATCGCTGGAATTCTGTTCGGATAGTATGAATCAATAAGTAATGTTGCTTTGTCATTATGATACCTCGGATATTATATCCGAGGTATCCTTAGTATCATATCCGAGGTATCTGCTTATATGAAATAACCCCTTGTTCCCAAGGGGTTATTATTGTTATCCCAGAATGCTAGTAAACTATCCCATCGGTTTGCCGGGTAATTCTACTTTTACAAACTCAACCCTGCGGTTGTTTGCCTTTCCCTCCGGGGTATCATTGGTGTCCATGGGTATAGATTCCCCCCAGCCCTTAGCGATTAATCGCTCAGCCGGGATGCCAAGCACCACCAGTGTATTCATAACCGTATAGGCCCGGTCTTCAGACAGCTTTTGGTTGCTGGCCTCGTCCCCGTCACTATCGGTATGCCCTTCCACACTGAATTTTAGTTCAGGGTGGTCCTGCATTAAGGAAACGATATTGTTGATTATGCCCATAGACTCTGGTTTCAAAGTGGCTTTATTGACATCAAAACGGATGCCATTGGCCACGATCTTGCCATCCTGTAGTACGCGATCATAATACTTGACCCCACCCTTGGCGATCCGGAAATTCTTGATATAAAATTTATATTTATCGGAGGCGGAATAGGCGCGTAATGAGATCCCCATGGGATCAAAGTCCAGGCGGGGAATGTTTATGAGCCTTGTTTCATCTACATAGGCCTTGAACTTACCCTTGGTATAGGCAATGGAAATATGGGCCCATCGGTCCTGAATACTTCCGTTGTCCGGGATTCGGCTACTTGCCGGACGCAGGTTCATGCCCTTGTACCTGATGTCCAGTTCCCTGTACTTGGCCGAGGCCCGTTGGTTCTTTCGGTCATAGAAAAATACCTGGAAGGAATTGGGGTTATTCACATACAGGTCGAATTCCACCGTAAACACCTCTGGCAGGTAGTCGCTTTCCGGATTCTTCATGTAGGGCGTTATCTCTGCGGCTCCCCCCCTGAACATAATGATCTGTTCCCCACCAAATTCAGCATTTTCAGTGGTGCCGTTAACCAGATCCCAGCGGGATGGGAATTCCCCGTTCTCTTCACCAACGAGGTTGTCTTCAAAGATCACCTCATCACCAGGGACAAAATCGAATTTGGACCAGACCAAAACGGGCTTTTGAGATTCCGCTGTAGGTGATTGTTGTTTTGTAGTGTCGACCTCTTGCCCGGGCTTTTTTTGCTTCTCTTTTGGATCTTCTTCCTTTTCTTCCAGGGCTTTGTCGATCTCCTTGTCAACTTTCTTTTCAACCTTTCGTTCCACTTTCTTTTTGAGCTTCTTCAGCACTTGTGCCTCTGTGGATGCGGGAGCCAGGAGAAATACTCCCAATAAGGCAAATAGTATACTTCTTTTCATGGCAGTAGTCTTTAGTTAATATTTCGGAATGTTCGATTTCCAATCGAACAAGAATCAAAGTTTGGGAAAATGCTGATCACGGGCAATGACTGCAGTCATATGACATGACCATAATTTGGGAGAATCCGTTAATATTTTCACAATCCAACGCAATTCCCTTCAATTATGCGGCTAACCGTTGGGGAATGCCTAGCTTTGCTTCTAATTATTTAATAATCAGACAGAGAAAGAGAACATGAGTAAAGTAAAGGCAAATGACACCGTACAGGTGCACTATACCGGTAAATTGCAGAACGGGGAAG
>JAAUXZ010024679.1_pt1 | contig 12781 bp, 10 predicted proteins | sample 7278131 | NCBI WGS metagenome assembly JAAUXZ01 (sample SAMN14350119, study PRJNA611818) | marine sediment metagenome | isolation source: surface marine sediment (3m) | place: French Polynesia: Moorea | collected 2018-08
GAAGCATTGAGCAATGGCACTCGCACCGCGAGTCCATTCAAACGACCCTCGAGTTCAGGGAAGATTTTGCTGATCGCCTTGGCCGAGCCGGTCGTGGTCGGAATCAGCGACTGGCCGCAGGCACGCGCCCGGCGCAGGTCCTTGTGCCCCTTATCAACGATGGTCTGGGTGTTGGTAATATCATGAATGGTGGTCATGCTGCCATGCTTGATACCGATTTGCTGGTGCATGACCTGGACCACCGGCGCCAAGCAATTGGTGGTACAGGATGCCGCGGTAACGATATCATGTCGATCAGGGTCATAAGCCCGGTGGTTGACCCCATACACCAGGTTCAGCGCCGGCTCCGCTACCGGCGCCGACACCAGCACCTTCTTGATCCCCTGGTCGAAATAAGGCTGTAATGCCTGCTCGGTTTTAAACTTACCGGAACAATCGATCAGGATATCGATCCCCTTGTCACCCCAGTCAACCGCTGCTGGCGTCGCCTGCATGCTGAAACCAATCTGCTGATCGCCGATGGTTATGTGATCCGCTGAGCTGGTTATCTCCCCTGGCCAATGACCATGTACCGAATCGAACTCCAGCAGATGGGCATGACAGTTGGCATCACCGTTGATCTCATTGATATGCACAAATTCGAGCTGTGGAAGCCCCCAGCCGGCACGTAAACCGAGCTTGCCCATTCGACCAAAACCATTAATGCCAATGCGTAGCGCCATCATCAAGTCCTGTAGGAAAAAAAACTTTGAAATTTTAACGGTGAATTATAAAAGCTTGGTTACAATTAGACGTATATGATTGTGGAATTGTAAAAAAGTATTAATTACTTATTATTCAATTAGTTATGAATGATATCTCAGTTGAAACTTTAAATGGTCGTGAAGATTGCGTCGATGCAATCGAACAAATCATCGAGCAGGCGGATAAAAACATCGCGATCTTCTCGCAACAACTGGAGCCGTTGTTGTACAACCGCCCGGCAGTCTGTGACAAGATATCCCTGCTTGCCCGCACCAACCGCCGTGCCAACATCCGCATCCTGGCCCAGAGTACAAAATCCGTGCTGGCGGAGGGACATTGTTTCATCTCGCTGGCCCAGCGCCTGTCCTCATTCATCGAGATCCGTAATCCCAATACCCAGGAATTGCGCAGTTTCGCCGAGAGCTGGTTGATTATCGACAATCATTCGATCTGCGAGCTCAACAATCCGGAGCGTTACGAGGGCAGCCTGATCCTGCAGGACCGCCCCCTGATCAAGGAGAAACTGGAGTTTTTTGACTACGCCTGGGACAACAGCGACCCGGATCCCAACGTGCGTCGCCTGCATATCTAGCCAGAAAGCCCCGGCGCTTACTGAAGCAATTCCGTCGCCAGCTGTTCGAGCCGGTCGACGACGAACTCGATATCATCATCCCGGGTCCGGTGATTGGTGATCGAAGCCCTGATTACGCGATATTTGCCCTGACGGGTCAGCGAGAACACCGCCTCGCCGGACAATTGCAGGCGAGTCACCAGCTGCTCACACAACTCATCATTGCGCTGCGGCCCCAGCTTGTGCCCGTTGAGCTTGTTCTGCATCTTGAAGGTAACGATGTTGGAGACCGGCTTTTTCGCCAACTTGAAATACGTCGACTGTTTGATCAGCTGGGCCAGTTTTTTCGCCAGCCGGCAGTTCTCGGTTACCGCCTGCCCCAGCTTGTTCAGGCCATAGGCCTTGAAGGTAAACCAGACCTTGAGCGCGCGAAAGGAACGTGACAGTTCCATGCCGTAGTCACAGAACCAGGGTTCACCACCGGCCAATGCCTGGCCATGCGGCGCCAGGTAATTGGGGCGGATGGAAAACACCTGTTGCTGGAACGCGCCATCATTCACCAGCAGACCACCGCAATCGTATTGCACATACATCAGCTTATGGAAATCGAAGGCCAGGGAATCGGTTAACTCCATGCCCCGGGTCAGCCCCGCATATTTTTCCTCAGCGATTTTCAGCCAGGCGCCGAACGCGCCATCGACATGCATCCAGCAGTCATAGCGATCACAGATCTGGCGGATGGCGGCGAAATCGTCAAACGAACCGGTATTCACCGTGCCCGCATTGCCGATCACCATGAACGGTGTGTAACCATTGGCCAGGTCTTCCTCGATCCGTTGTTCAAGTTGTGGGATCAGGATGCGATGTTTGCTGTCGGTGTCTATGACCACCAGGTTGTCCGAGCCGATGCCGCTGATCTGGATCGCCTTGATGATCGAACTGTGCCCCTCGACCGAGGTGTAACAACGCAACGGCTTGCATACATTGAAAAAACCCTTGTACTTTTGCTCGATGCCCAGCTTGCGGAAAATCGCTACCTGCAATCCCAGGTGGGTCGAGGCCGAGGTGCCGGAGGTCATCAAGCCACCCGCTTCTACCGGGAAACCAAAGATCTGCTTACACCAGTTCATCACCTGGCGTTCGACATAAATCGCGCCGTGGTCACGCCCGCCGCTGTTGGAATTCATCGTACTGATCGCAATATCCGCGAGCAAAGCCGGAATGGTGCCGGTTCCCTGCACCCAACCAAAGAACCGTGGATGGGTGTTGCCATTGCGGTAGGGACGGATATGCGCCCGATAATCAGCAACCACCTGTTCTAGATCGCTATGGTCCAGCGGCACCGATTCATCGGCGAGTAGTTGTTTGACGCTGTCAGGCACGGGCTGCCAGACGCTGGAATCGATACTTTGCGCCAGTTCCTGGATTTCCTCGGCGGTAAATTCAGCCAGGTAGGCCGCTATCTGCTGCCAGTCTTCGGGATCCAGATTATCGTTGAATTGCATGATTGTATAACCCAGATAACGCGCAGACTAGGATTCGACTTATAGCCCCAGGGCCTGATCAGCGCTGGTGTATGCCAGACCCTGGATCTGGGCGACCTGGTCCAGGGTCAACTTGCCGCGGTAGACATTCAACCCGTTGCGCAGGTGCGGATCATCGGTCAGCGCCTGCAGATATCCCTTGTTGGCGAGTGCCAGTACATAGGGCAAGGTGGCATTGTTCAGCGCATAGGTCGAGGTTTTCGGGACTGCTCCGGGCATGTTGGCGACACAGTAATGAATCACATTATCCTGGATATAGGTGGGTTCGGCATGGGTGGTGGGGCGAGAGGTTTCGAAGCAGCCACCCTGATCGATCGCCACATCCACCAGCACCGAGCCGGGCTCCATCGCTGCCACCATGTCGGCCGTCACCAGTTTCGGAGTCGCGGCACCCGGGATCAACACGCTGCCGACCACCAGGTCTGCGCTCAGTACATGTTCCTCCACCGTTTCCCGGGTGGAGTAAATGGTCTGAATGGAAGCGCCGAATTGTCGCCACAAGTACTTCAGCACCTCGGTATCACGATCGAGCACAAAGACTTCAGCCTCGAGGCCCACCGCCATCGCCGCGGCATGATGTCCAACCACGCCACCGCCGAGAACCACGACCTTGGCTGCCGCGACCCCGGGTACGCCGCCGAGCAGCAGGCCCTTGCCCCCCTGCGATTGCTCCAGGCAATGGGCGCCGGCCTGGATCGACATGCGCCCGGCTACCTGGGACATCGGGGTCAACAGCGGTAATCCACCCCTGGCCGAGGTCACCGTCTCGTAGGCAATGCAAATCGCATCGGATTCAATCAGTTCATTGGTTTGCGCGGGGTCCGGCGCGAGATGCAGATAGGTGAACAATACCTGCCCCGGTCTCAGCATCGCGCGTTCCACTGCCTGCGGTTCCTTGACCTTGACGATCATATCGGCCTGCGCGAACACCTCGGCGGCACTGCCGGCAATGCTCGCTCCGGCCTGCTGATAATCCAGGTCGGAATGACCGATACCGAGTCCGGCATTGGTCTCGATGATGACCTGATGGCCATGATGAATCAATTCACCGACACTACCGGGGGTCAGGCCAACCCGGAATTCATTATTCTTGATTTCTTTGGGAATCCCAATCAGCATAGTCTCATCACTCCCCGCCTGAGGTCATCGAAAAGGCAATGATCGATTAAACCTGGCGGTATTTCCAGCTAAGAAACCCGATCAGGACCACAAAGCTGGAAATAAAATAGACCAGCATCAATTTATTCACGTAATCGGTTGCGACCTTGAGATTCGTGATCGGATAGATGATCTCCACCACCGCGGCAACCTGTCCGGGTGAAGAATTGGTATGGCATTGCTGGCAAGCTTCGCGAAACGTGGCCGGATACAGATAACGAATGCGGTCGTCCTTGCGGAACATCTTTTCCTGTGAGTTCTTGAACACGTCGATGATGGCCAGGTCGTTCTTACGGCGCAGGTTGTCGGTTTCGTTATCGCCGAATCTGTCCGCCACGATCTGCCCGCGGATCACCGAAATCAGCATCCCGGGACCGGTCTGGTTCATCCGCCGGGCCGCATCCTCGATGCCTTCCTTGCCACTGCCGGCGAGCATCGCGGTATACATACTCTCGAATACCATCTCTGATATGTGGCGGATTTCGTCTTTCGACATGTCATCGTAGGCATGGTTGGTCAACATCGCCGAAAACAGGAAATACAGGCCTACCGAGATGGCCGCGTAGGCCAGGCCGACCTTGATCAATAAATGCTGAAACTTGCGATTTGAATCCATAGCAACATGCTCGTGTTAAATTGCGCTCACTTTACTCAGGGCGTGGCCAAATGAGAAGTTTAATTCGTCGTCAATCTGCCCTGGGTCAACTGGCTATCGGGTGAATTTTTCTGTCTAAACAGACGCTTAGAAGATGATGGTTTTATTGCCATCGACCATGATCCGGTCTTCCAGGTGATAGCGCAGTCCCCGCGCCAGCACCTGCTTCTCCACGTCCTTGCCGATTCGGACCAGGTCCTCGATGTTATCCGAATGATCAACCCGCTGTATATCCTGTTCAATGATCGGGCCCTCGTCCAGGTCACGGGTCACATAATGACAGGTAGCACCAATCAGCTTGACCCCGCGTTCAAAGGCCTGGTGATAGGGTTTGGCACCGATGAAGGACGGCAGGAAACTATGGTGAATATTGAGCACCTGGTTGCGATAGTGCTGGCAGAAATCCTCGGGTAAAATCTGCATGTAACGCGCCAGCACGATGGTGTCGATCTGATGCTCCTGCACGATTTGCAGCATCTGGGCAAAGGCCGGCGCCTTGTCCTGCTTGTCCACCGGCACATGGATAAACGGAATATCGCAGCATTCAACCTGGCGGCGCAGGGTTTCATGATTGCCGATAACACAGGCGATATCACAGAACAGGTCACCGCTGCGCCAGCGATCGAGCAGGTCCGACAGGCAGTGCGAGGCATGACTGACGAATACCGCGACCTTTTTGCGTACCTGGTTATCCGACACCGACCATTGCATGTCAAACTTTTGCGCGATCGGCTCAAACCGCCGGGCCAGTTCATCCGCGTCGAACGGCAACGAATTCGCCAGGATCTCGATGCGTGAATAAAACCAGTTGTTGCCCTGTTCCGAATGTTGAGCGGCCTCGGTAATCCAGCCTGCGTGGGAGGCAATAAAACCGGTTACCTCCGCCACCAGTCCACTCTGGTCCGGACAGTTAAAAATCAATCGATAAGTATGCTTCATAATTACAATGGATTAGATCAAAACAGGCTGTTTTTTACCCCAAAACAGATTACCCTGTAGAAAAATTCTTGGGTGCCAGGCTTGCCGGCGCCGCTATTGTAAACTGTCAGCCATGGATAAAATACTGTTAATCACCGGCGCCAGTCGTGGGATTGGTGCCGCCACCGCTCGCCTGGCCGCTGCGCAGGGTTATCGCATCTGCATTAATTACCTTCGGCAACAGGCCGCCGCCGAAGCACTGGTGGAGGAGATCCAGCAACTCGGCGCCGAGGCCATTGCCCTGCAGGCCGATATCAGCGATGAGACCCAGGTGATGAAGTTGTTCGAGCAACTGGACCAACAGTTGGGACCACTGACCGCACTGGTCAACAATGCCGCTATCCTCGAAACCCAGACCCGGCTGGAAAACATCTCCGCCGCCCGATTACAGCGTATCCTCGCTACTAACGTGATCGGCAGCTTCGTCTGTGCCCGGGAAGCGGTAAAACGCATGTCCACTGCCCATGGCGGCAACGGCGGTGCGATCGTCAACCTGTCCTCGGCGGCGGCCCGAATGGGATCCCCCAACGAGTATATCGACTACGCGGCCTCGAAAGGGGCCATCGATAGCATGACCATCGGCCTGGCCAAGGAGGTCGCCGAACAGGGCATCCGGGTCAATGCGGTACGCCCCGGTATTATCTATACCGAGATGCACGCCGCGGGTGGCGAGCCGGATCGGGTGGACCGGGTCAAGCAGTGGGTGCCGATGCAGCGCGGCGGCCAGCCTGAAGAGGTGGCCAAAGCCATCCTCTGGCTGTTATCCGACGAGGCCAGCTACACCACCGGCAGTTTTATCGATGTCAGCGGCGGGCGTTAGCCTGTAGCCTGGTTCTATATTTGTGCGGCGTAAGTCAGGGCCTGATCCAGTTGATGACTGATTTGCATATCCGGCAGGCTGTCCAGCATCGACTTGCCGTAAGGTTTGTTCTGCAGGCGGCTGTCGGCGATCATGACGATGCCACGGTCGTGGATATCGCGGATCAGGCGTCCTACCCCCTGGCGCAGGCTGATCGTGGCCTCCGGTACCTGGACGTCGGTGAACGCATTGCCGCCCTGCTCCGCCACATATTGCAGCCGACGCTTGTACACCGGATCACCAGGTGATCTGAACGGCAGCTTGTCGATGATGACCAGTTTCAACTTGTCGCCCTTGACATCGACCCCTTCCCAGAAGCTACTGGTCCCCAGCAACACGGCATGCGGGGTTTGCATATAATCCTTGAGCAATTCACTGCGTTGATGTTCCCCCTGGACGAATAATTTATTCTTTAACCGTTTGCGCAGCATGCCGGCGACCAGGCCCAACATGCGATAACTGGTAAACAGGATAAACGCGTTACCGCCGGTAGCATTGATCAACTGGCAGCATTGCTCGACAAAGCGCTGGACAAAATCCGCTGCCGACGGATCGGGCATCTGCGCGGGCAGGTACAACATGGCCTGGTTCGGGTAATCGAAAGGGCTGGTGAATCGGTTGCATTCGATTTCATCCAGACCCAGGCGCCGGGTAAAGTAGGCATAGGATTGATTCGAACTCAGCGTCGCCGAGGTGAAGATGACGGATTGATAGGGATTGCTGTCGAGTTGGCGGCGGAACTGGCCGGAAATGTCCACCGGCGAAATCATCAGGCGGAAACTACGTTCATTCCACTCGTACCAGTTGACATCGGGCGCCTGGGGATCGAGAAATTCCTGCAGGGTCTGGCCTAACTGATCCAGGCGGCTGGCACAGGATGCCAGTTCCTTGCCCCTGGATTTGATCTTGTCCAGATCGGCAGTGAGCGCCTGCATAGTCTGCTCCAGCTGCTCCAGTACTTGCTTGATCGCCGGTGCATGTTCGATATGCTTCCACTCCCCGCGGTTATTGAAACGGCCCAGGGCCAGGCGAAAATCGGCCAGGGTTTTCTGGCTGTCGCGGGTCAAATCCTGCAGTTGCTTGCTATCCGGCGCTTCCGCGACCTGGGCATCGACGATATCCTTTAGCAGCATGTCAAACTGGCGCATGGTCAGGCTGCGCCCATAGAAATTGCTCGCGATATCCGGCAGCTGATGTGCTTCGTCGAAGATCAGTACATCGACATCCGGCAACAATTCACCGAAGCCATCCTCACGCAACGACTGGTCAGAAAAAAACAGGTGATGATTGATCACCACCACATCCGCTTCCTGCGCCTTGCGCCTGGCTTTGGCGACAAAGCAACGGTCGTAATCCGGGCAATCACTGCCCAGGCAATTATCGCTATTGGAGGTTGCATAAAACCACAGGCTGTCGTTTTCCGGGATATCGGAAAACTCGGCGATATCGCCGCTACTGGTGGTTTCCGACCAGCGCGCCAGGGCATCGAATACCACCGCCATCTGCCGGCTTTGAAAACGGCGCTGCTGACGGTATTTGTCGACCCGGTGCGGACAGCAGTAATTACTGCGGCCCTTTAATAACGCCAGTTGCTTGCCGGACACGATGGTCTTGTTGATCAACGGGATGTCCTTGTTGAACAGTTGATCCTGCAGGTTCTTGGTGCCGGTGGAAATCAGGACCTTGCGTTTGGACAGGAAGGCCGGGACCAGGTAAGCAAAGGATTTACCGATCCCGGTGCTGGCCTCGATCACATGGTTCTGCTTATCGCCAATCGCCCGTTCGATCAACTGGGCCATCGCCAGTTGGCTGCTGCGTGGCTGAAACCCGGGGATATATTGCTGGATGACGCCGTCGGCTCCCAGCACATCATCAACGCTAAGTTCAGTCGCCAGTTTGGCCATCAGGGCGAGCATTGCGCGAGCAGGCTCAGGCTGCTGTTGCGCAAGTCTTCATCGAACTGGTTATACGACATCGAGCGTTGCAGCATGGCCCGGCATTGGGCAAAGTCCTGCAGATGCCAGTAGTTCAGCGCCAGGTAAAACCAGTTGTGCGGGCTGCGCGGGTCAATCTTGATCGCCCGTTGGAAATAGTTGATCGACTGCGCATACTGCTGTTGATTCATCAGGCGGAAGGCTTCCAGCTGTAATCCATTCAACGGTTTCTGCGGTGATTGTTGCGGCGGCAAGGGTTGATGATACTGCCTGGTCGACACCACCGGCTCGGGTGCTGCACAGGCTGCGAGCAAGCCTAGCAGCAGGCTGGTTAAAACAAGTTTCTTAGCCAATTTACACCATTCTCCAGGTAGATCTTCCTACAGTTACTGCGATAATCCGGTGCGCTACCCTGGGCGAAGGGCAGCAGCACCGCATGTTCACAATTCTCATTGAGCTTGCCGCCCTTGAATCGATGCACGTAATGCCATTCCAGGTTGGGATCGATGCCCAGCTTAACAGATTCAAAAGCGGTTTTATCCATGATATCCGCCCACACCCGGAGCGCACCGGCGGAACCGCTGAGCTGGATCGGCCGGTTTTCGTCTTCACCGAGCCAGACCACGGTCAACAGGCGATTGCCGAAACCGGCAAACCAGGAATCACGCAGATCGTTGGTGGTACCGGTTTTGCCGGCGAGATTGTGGTCGGGGAAACGCTGTTTCAGGTAAACCGCGGTGCCCTCCTCGGCGGTGCCTACCAGAGAGCGCTGGACCTGGATCATCGGACCGCGTTGAAACAACTCATCCGAGTGCAGGGGGATGCGGGATAATACCTGGTTATCCTTGTCCAGCACCTGGCGGATCGTGGTTAACGGGCTGAAGTAACCGGAGTTGGCGATGACCTGGTACATCTGCGCCACCTCATACGGCGTCATCAGGGTTGCCCCCAACAGCATCGACGGATAAATCACCTGCTCCTTGAGCAGATTGATCTTTTGCAGATTTTCCGTCAGCCGGCGCAGGTTATCGTCTGCTACTCCCAGACGTACGAACGGCAGATTGTAGGATTTGATAAAGGCCTGAAACAGGGTCATCTCACCATGTAATTCCTTGTCGTAATTCTGCGGCGACCAGACCTGTTGATTCGACTGGCGGATCTGGATCGGTTCATCCTGGACCAGGCTAGCCAGGGTGTTGTCGTTTTGCAGCAAGCCATATAACAGCAGTGGTTTGATCAGGGAGCCGATCGGTCGCTGGGCGAGGATGGCTCGATTGAAGCCCGGGAAATCGGTATCGCGGTCTCCGGTCATGGCCAGCAGATCGCCGCTGAGGTAATCCGCGATCACCACCGCGGACTGGATATCGATATTGTTAAAGCGCGCCAGTCCCAGTTGCAGGCCCTGCTCCAGTTGACGCTGGATCAACGGATCGAAAGCAGTGAAGATGCGCAGACCCTTTTCGCTCAGATCCTGCGCCGCGTAGCCATGCTTCAACTGTTTCTTGACCAGGTCGAGATAGGCCGGAAACGGGTTGACCGGAGGCAGGCGCCGGACCACGCCCAGCGGTCTGGCGCTCAGATCGTCGAATTGCTGCTGATCGAGCTGGCCGTCGTCGAGCATGATCTGCAACACCTGGTTGCGCCGTTGCAATGCGCGCTCGGGATGGACCAGCGGGTTATAGATTGACGGCCCTTTGACCATACCCACCAGCAGGGCCAGCTTGTGCTCGGGTAATTGCTGCAAGGGTTGTTTGAACAGCAGTTTGCTGGCCAGGGCAAAACCGTGCACGGCATTGTTGTTATGCTGCAGCAGGAACACCTCGTTGAGGTAAGCGGTCAGGATGGCACGCTTGTCCAGACGTGCTTCCAGCATCAGCGACAACAGGGCTTCATTGAACTTGCGCCACAGCGTGCGCTGCGGGGTCAGGAACATATTCTTGGCCAGCTGCTGGGTCAGGGTGCTGCCGCCCTGCACGGTCTTGCCGGCCTGGATATTGGCCAGCAAGGCGCGCAGAATCGCCGACGGGCTGACCCCGAAATGCTGGTAAAAGCGCTTGTCCTCGACGGCCAGTAACATCTCCACCAGCTGGTCGGGGATTTGTGCGGCATCGATAACCAGGCGGTCCTCACCGTTACCGGGCAGGAAACTGCCGATCTGGACCGGTGTCAGCTGAAAGAAATCCAGCGATTTATCATGGCTCAGGTCATCGATGCCGATGATCCGGTCCACATCGAAACGGATTCTGATCAGGGCCGCGGTCTGGTAATGATCGGCAAAATGGAATTCGCGCAGAAAGACCTGGAGCTCATTGGCCCGGTACGAGAACAGGCCCGGGTTCGCCACCTGCTCGACCGGACGATAATCCGCCATCTTCAGTTCATCCATCAACTGTTGCGGCTCTATCTTGAGGCCGTTGAAAATCTCCAGTGGCCGGGCATAGACCCTTGACGGCTGGGCCCAGGTCTGGCCTTCGAAGCGCTGTTCGATCAGGCGATTCAGGTTCCAGCCATGCAGCAGGGTCAAGCCGAGACCGAGCAGCAGGATCAGCCCGATCACTTTTTTCCAGTTAGCGAAACGAGTTGTCGCGGCAGCTTTTTTTCTCAGGTTGCGACGACGTTTACTCGCCGATTTTTTTTTCCGGCCTTGACTCATCTAATGGTAGACTCTGCGCTTTAGTGGGTAACGGATGAAATAACGGGAAAGACACATGATGCGGGCTGCGTTGATTATAGCTTTTTTAACCACGGTTTACACAAGCTGTCTCCATGCAGACCTGACCCTGCGCTACGACGCGGTGCTGCCGAACAAGCAACAGCCCCTGCACTCGGTCGCAATCAAACGGGATCGGGTACGGATCAGTCAATTGCAAGGCTACCGACCGCCGGCGCTGGTATTGAATCTGGCCAGTGGCGAAATGATCCAGCTCGATGATCGCAACCGTGCCTATTTCAAGATCGATACCCAGACCCTGAACTCCTACCTGTCAATTTATCGCAGTAACCAGGCCATGATCCAGGGCCTGATCAACCAGGGCATGCAACACCTGGCCCCGGAGCAGCGGGCAGAAGTTGAAAAAATGGTCAAACAGCTGCAGCAACCACCCAAAACCAGCGCGTCAATGATTAAACCGACCAGCAAGACCCAGCAGGTGCTCGGATTTAATTGCCGGGTGATTTCGTTGTTCGAACAAAACCGGCATACCCGGGATATCTGTATCAGTGATTACCGGCAGCTGGACTTGGCGGATGATGATCGGCAAAGCCTCGAGCAACTGCGCCAGTTCGTCCTGCAGTTCCGCGAATCAGCACCGGTCCCGCAACAGGACTTAATCGATTTCGTGGTGCAGGGGATGGAGCAAAGTCCAGGCATTCCGCTCAAGGTGGTCAACTACAATGCCAGGGGCGAGATCCGCAATGTCATCCAGTTGGGTAATATTTCCACCAGGCCGATCGACCGCGAGCTGTACCAGATCCCGCGTCACTACCGCGAGCAGATGACGCCGGTATTATCCAGTCGCTGGTGATACAGAAGCTGAGTCCAGCTGGGACTAGGCGTTTTTTCTGGCCTGTTGCACCGCACCAGCCAGCACGTGGAGCAGTTTCTCACTGTCGTCGAAGCCAAGGCAGGCATCGGTGATACTCTGACCGTACACCAGTTCCCTGCCCGGCTGGATATCCTGGCGCCCTTCCACCAGGTGGGATTCGATCATGACCCCGAAGATCGACTGCTGTCCGGTCTTCAGTTGATGCGCGATATCTTCACAAACCTCGATCTGTTTATGGAATTTCTTCTGGCTGTTGGCGTGGCTGCAATCGACCATGACGCGATCACGCAGGCCCGAGTCTCGTAATTGGTTAGCTGCCTCGTTGACCGATTCGCGATCATAATTGGGCCGGCTGCCACCGCGCAGAATGATATGGGTGTAAGGATTACCGGAGGTGCTGAAGATCGCTGAATGCCCCTGCTTGGTCACCGACAGGAAGCTGTGCGGGCGTGACGACGAGCGCATCGCATCGATCGCGATCTGCAGGCGTCCATCGGTGCCGTTTTTGAAACCCACCGGGCAGGACAGACCGGAGGCCAGTTCGCGATGGCCCTGGCTTTCGGTAGTGCGCGCACCGATCGCGCCCCAGGACACCAGGTCGGAAATATATTGCGGGCTGATCAGGTCCAGGTACTCGGTACCGGCCGGGATGCCCATATCCGATAATTGCATCAACAGGTTGCGCGCCAGGTGGACGCCCTTGTTGATATGGAAACTGTCGTCGAGATCGGGATCATTGATCAGGCCCTTCCAGCCGACCGTGGTGCGGGGTTTTTCGAAATATACCCGCATC
>JAAUXZ010129834.1_pt1 | contig 12777 bp, 16 predicted proteins | sample 7278131 | NCBI WGS metagenome assembly JAAUXZ01 (sample SAMN14350119, study PRJNA611818) | marine sediment metagenome | isolation source: surface marine sediment (3m) | place: French Polynesia: Moorea | collected 2018-08
CGCTCACCCTGGCAGCTGTACCAGGCACCGGCTTTCTCGACCAGTCCAAGAGCCACGCCAAGCTCGATGATCTCGCCTTCACGCGAAACACCCTCGCCGTAAAGAATCTCAAACGTGGCCTGTTTAAAAGGTGGTGAGACCTTGTTCTTGACCACTTTCACCTTGGTCTCGTTACCCACGATCTCGTCACCCTTTTTGATCGCGCCAATACGGCGGATATCCAGACGTACGGATGAGTAAAACGTGAGTGCGTTACCGCCAGTCGGTGTCTCCGGAGAGACGAACATCACGCCGATCTTCATACTGATCTGGTTAATGAAGATGACGATGCAATTGGACTTCTTGATATTTGCCGTGAGCTTGCGCAAGGCCTGTGACATCAGGCGAGCCTGCAGGCCAACGTGCGAATCGCCCATTTCGCCCTCGATTTCCGCCTTGGGAGTCAGGGCCGCGACTGAATCGACCACGATCAGGTCGACAGCGCCCGAGCGCACCAGCATGTCGGTGATCTCCAGCGCCTGCTCGCCAGTATCCGGCTGGGAAACCAGCAATTCGTCCATGTCCACGCCCAGCTTTTCTGCGTAAACCGGGTCCAGCGCATGTTCTGCATCGACAAAGGCACAGGTACCGCCGGTCTTTTGCGCCTCAGCTACCGCATGCAGCGTCATGGTGGTTTTACCCGATGATTCCGGGCCGTAGATCTCGACAATACGACCTTTCGGTAGACCACCGATACCGAGCGCGATATCCAGGCTCAGCGACCCCGTGGAAATGGCTTCGATGTTGCGTACCGCGTTTGCATCGCCCATACGCATTACGGAACCCTTGCCGAATTGTTTTTCGATCTGGCTCAGCGCAGCTGCCAGTGCCTTCTTACGATTCTCGTCCATCACTCTCTCCCCCGATGACAATCGTTGCGAACTCCTTCGTTGCGATGGAGTTTAGTTTGTTCTCTTTTTGTTTTCCAGTTTTATTTTTCACCGACAGGCCAAATTGCTACGGGCTTGTACAACGGGAGATTGCCGGGTCGCGATTCAACCAGCCCCCAATGTCTGACCATCCAGTTTATTGGCGTTAAATCAGGAGCTTGTGGCAACTCCCTCACTTTCCGGGCGAGCGTGATGTGCGGCCTGTAAGGACGCGATTCCACGTTCAGATCCAACTCCCGCAGTCCCTCACCCAGCGCCTCATGCAGGTGAACCAAGGACTTCGGAATACGCTCCAGCCCCGCCCAAAGGACCTTCGGCCGCGAAAAATGCCCCAGGTGGCTGAGAGTAAGCTGGAAGGTTTCCGGCTCCAGGTTGGCGCCCAGCACTTTCAGCTCAATCACCCTTGCACCCGGCACCTGCCCGAGAAAATGCAGAGTCATATGGAAATCGGCAGGGTGCGTTTTACGGGCGCCTTTGGGCACGCAGATCCGCTGCCATTCAAGCAACGCATCACGCGTTGCCTCATCCGGCCATAAAGCGAAGAACAGGCGTTTGCTCGATTCGGTCACAGACGATCCAGCAGTCCCTGCAGAGCGGTACGTACGGTGGCTGCCCGCACAGCCTCGCGGTCACCCTGGAAATGCTCACACACGGCTTCGGCAAAACCTTCACCTGCCCAGGCAATCCATACAGTGCCCACCGGCTTATCGGGCGATCCCCCGCCAGGCCCGGCGATCCCACTGACCGCCACACTGTAATCGGCTGCGCTATGAGCCAGGGCGCCCCGAGCCATCTCGAGTACCGTCTCCCGACTGACCGCACCGCAATCATCGAGGGTTTGTCTGGAGACACCCAACATTTCCTGCTTGGCCAGGTTGCTGTAAGTGACGAAGCCCCGGTCGAACCAGGCACTGGACCCCGGCATATCCGTCAACACCTTGGCGATCCATCCACCCGTGCAGGATTCGGCACAGGCAAGCATCTTTCGCGATGCCTGCAAACGGACTGCCAGCACCTCTACCAATTCAGTTAGATCCTTTTTCATAGGCGACTATTTAACACCATGACCCTCAAAATCCCCGCAGATTCATCTGCTGCCGCTCAGATACGCCCCTGATGCTTAGGTTAAGATAACGCAGTTATCACCTGTCAGGATCAGTCTCTCGATGTCCAACGAAATCCTTCTCGAACGCAACCCCTCCCCGATGAAGCTCGAGGTTCTCGGCGTATACGACTGGCCAATCTGGCGCAAAGAGGCCAGTCAGTTCGATTGGACCTATGCGCAACAGGAGACCTGCTACATTCTCCGGGGCAAATTCACCGTTACCCCCGAAGGCGGTGAACCGCAGGAGTTTCGGCGCGGAGACCTGATCACTTTCCCCAAGGGCATGAACTGTGTCTGGGAGATCCTGGAAGACGTCGAGAAACACTACGACTTCGGCTGAACCCATCCCGTCCTGTACAAATCGCGCTCAATTTTCCTGAACACCTGCCGTCTCTCCACGCATAAGAGAGTTTTTGTGAGTGGAATCCTGTGGACAACGCATTCAAGGCCCGGTTGGCCTTCGGCCTGCTGGTCTTCTGGCTGGGTTCCGCGATATTCGCGTTTTGGTGGTTTCAGGGACAGCTGATCCGACCATTCAGCCAGGACTACTCGCCATTTGTGGCACTGGCCTCAGATCATGCCCCCCTTGCGCGCACCAGCGGGCAGATCACCGTAGTCGAGCTCATCGACGAAGACTGCTACTGCAGCCGTGTCAACCGAGCCCACCGTGACCGGATCCGCGACCATTACGGTCCTGAGCAGGTGACTTTCATGGCGGTACACGCCGGGCAGGAACTGCCCGAATCCTTTGAACCGCGACTGCTTGATCACCTTGCAGAAACGTCTGCACCGGCAGCCCTCGTGCTGGGTGAATCGGGACAACTGGAATACTTCGGCCCCTATAGCCTCGGTGCGGGCTGCTTCACTGGCAGCGGCACCTTTGTGGAACGAGCTATCGATCGGGCACTCACTGGATCGACGCAACCCCAAGTCAACGTACTTGGAAGCGGTTGCTTCTGCGACTGGAATACGCATACCTGAACCCTTCGGGAGAGAACATGAGTACTAGCAATCTCACAATGGATTACACCTACCGCAAAGGTGACACTCTGATGCTTGGTGTTACCGTCGGGCTGTTTTTATTCAGCTTGGCGCTGGCCCCGTGGCACGGCACCTGGGTCGAGGCATTTGCCATCGGCCTGCCTGCATTGCTCGTTCCCGCCGCCATCAGCCGACTGATGCCGGGCCACCTGATCTCGAGGGTTACCTTTGCCCTGAGCTTCATGGTCTTCAGTGCCCTTCACATTCAGCAGGGCCATGGCATGGTTGAGATGCATTTTGGCATCTTCGTCCTGCTCGCCTTTCTGCTCTACTATCGCGACCCTTGGCCCATTCTCGCGGGCGCAGGCCTGATCGCGGTGCATCACCTTGGCTTCGATTACCTGAACACCCAGGGACTGCCCGTCTACGTATTCGAAAATCGTACCGGCTTTTCCATCGTGCTGATTCACGCCGGCTACGTGGTCGTGGAAACTGCGGTACTGGTGATCATCGCCCACCAGCTGCAAAACACCGGGCGACAGGCCGAGCAACTGAACAACATGATCGAGAAACTCAGCAGCACGGATGGCACCATCGACCTGAGTCAGCGTGGCGAAGCAGACGAAAATTCACTGCAGGGTCGATTCAACGGCATGGTCGCGCAGATCGCAGGCGTGATCGATGCAGCCTGTCAATCTGTTGGACGCATCCAGAACAGCGCAAGCGGTCTGCAGACCATTGCGGACAGCACCCGCCAGGGCTCTGATGAGCAGCGCCAGTACAGCGAACAGGTTGCTACCGCCATGCATGAAGTCAGCCATTCCGCTGAAGACATCTCGACGCATGCCAACCAGGCACTGGAAGCCGCGAATGCCGCCTCGAGTGAAACCGAACAAGGTGGTTCCGTGGTGAACGCTGCCAGCCAGACCACTGACGCGCTGGTGGCAAAACTGCAATCAGCAGCCCAGTCTGTAAATGCATTGTCCTCCGACAGCCAGGATGTCGGGACCGTGCTCGAAGTTATCCACGCGATTGCGGAGCAAACCAACCTGTTGGCGCTCAATGCCGCTATCGAGGCCGCTCGCGCAGGCGAACAGGGCCGCGGTTTTGCGGTCGTTGCCGATGAGGTTCGCACTCTGGCCAGCCGCACCCGCGAATCCACCGAAGAAATCAACGCCATCATCGAACGCCTGCAACAAGGTGCTTTGCAGGCGGTGGCGGACATGTCGCAAAGCACGGAGTTTGCCAACGAAGCCCTGACGCGTAGCCAGGAGGCCGCGACGGCCCTGCTTGGTGTCAGCGATTCGGTCACGCGCATGAAGGAACTCAATCACCAGATCGCCAATGCCACGCGTGAGCAAAGCTCGGCGATCGGTGAGATCAGTCAGAACATCGTGCACATCAGCAATGTTGCCAACAATAACGCTGACGATGTGCAACGAATGCTTCAGACATCAGCAGACATGGAGAACGCGATCGACCAACTGAAAGGTTCGGTGACCCGGTTCAAGGTCTGATCAGACTAGGAAAGCATCCCGGCGTGCTCGATGAAGGCAAGGACTTCATCGAGCCCTTCCCCATCTTTCAGATTGGTCATCACGTATGGGCGGTCGCCACGCATACGCTTGGTGTCCGCCTCCATGACATCCAAGGATGCGCCAACGTAGGGAGCAAGGTCGATTTTGTTGATCACCAGCAGGTCTGACTTGGTGATACCCGGCCCCCCCTTGCGAGGAATCTTCTCGCCCTCAGACACATCGATCACATAGATCATCAGGTCAGCCAGCTCTGGACTGAATGTGGCAGACAGATTATCGCCCCCACTCTCGATGAACACGGCATCCAGATCAGGAAATCTCGCCTGCAGATCGGCGACAGCCATCAGGTTCATCGAGGCGTCCTCTCGGATCGCGGTGTGCGGACATCCGCCGGTCTCGACCCCGACAATGCGTTCAGCCGGCAAGGCTTCCGCGCGGATCAAAATCTCCTGGTCTTCGCGGGTATAAATATCATTGGTCACAACGGCGATGTCGTACTTTTCGCGCATGGCTTTGCACACCAATTCAAGCAATGCCGTCTTACCCGAACCTACAGGTCCCCCAACACCGATTCTCACAGGCGATTTTTTGTCATTCATCTCACGACCTGAATAGTCTTGTGTATTGCGTCTCGTGCAGACTGCTTGCCAGTGCCAGGGCTGGTGCGGAGGCACCGAGTTGATCGTCATCCAACGCAAGCCCCTTTTTCACCGCATCGGATATGGATTCGGCCAGCGCCAGTTGAACACGCTGCCCATCGGTCTGACCGAGCGGCACCAGTTTAACCGCGGCCGCCACCATATTCTCCAGCCAGCTCCAGGCATAACCCAAAGCCGCTTCGGGCAGACGAATACCCCAAGACACGGCTGCCAATGCATAAGGGGCTGCCTGGCAATGATGCATGGACACCCCCCAATGCTTTGCATCGAAAATATCCAGATCACCCAGCAGTCGCGCCAGCGCACGGGCGCGCTGTTGTTCCTCCAGCCGAAGTTCGGCCGTTTCACGGGAAGCCAACAAATAGCGGCTCCATTCCTCGATTGCATCCAACTCCCGGGAAACGCAGGCATGGTACAGGCGCGCCAGCACCGGGACCTCAAGACAGGCGATGGTGTCCTCAACCTGGCCAAGCAGCCAATCCTGCAGGCCAGGCACATCCGAAACCCAACCAGCCTCAACCGCATATTCGAGACCCTGTGAATAGGTGAAGCCACCTATTGGCAAGGCCGGGCTGACCAACTGCATCAGGCGAAGTTGTGACAATGACTGCCCGGGTGGACAAAGCGGAGTTGCTTCAGTGCGCATGTAACTGTCCGTGCGAGTGGCTGTGGCCGTGGGAGTGATCGCTGGCATGCTCGCCATAAGCTCCTGGTTCAGGCTCGAACGGCATTTGTGCAAAGGCAACGGGTATTCCAAGCTTGCTGAGCATGTCATCCAGCACATGGTCGTGTTGATAACGCAATTCACCGTTGAGTATCTGCAACGGCGTGTGACGGTTGCCCAGGTGGTAACAGGCGCGCGCCAGCAGGTGTGCGTCTTCGCTTTTTGCCACCGATACAGGTTCGTCGGCGGCCTTGATCTGCACCACGCTGCCATCATCGCATTGCAGCAGGTCGCCATCGCGCATGATCGGCCCGCGATCGAGAAACAGTCCTGCCTCGCGTCCATCGTCAAGCGTGACCCTGAGGCGCGCCTTGACGCGCTGCTCCAGCGGCAATGTCAGGGTCGTTATCGGCTTTCCGTCATCAATGCGCTGCGTGATCTTCAACATGCTCAAACAAGTCCGCTCAGAATAAGAAATAGCGTTGCGCCATCGGCAACTCAACCGCTGGCTCACAGGTCAGCAGTTCGCCATCAGCGCGTACCTCGTAGGTCTGTGAATCGACCTCGATAGTCGGCATCCAGCTGTTGAGCACCATGTCTTCCTTTCCAACGTTACGGCAGTTGCGCACCACACCGACCAGTGAATTCAGACCCAATTCCTGGTGAATGCCTGCCTTGTAACCAGCCTGCGACAGGAAGGTCATACGGGTGGCACCGCGGGCCTTGCCGAGTGCCCCGAACATATAGCGATAGTGCACCGGCTGCGGCGTTGGAATGGAGGCATTCGGGTCACCCATCGGTGCTGCGGCAATCATGCCACCCTTGAGGATCAGGCTGGGCTTGGTGCCAAAGAAAGCTGGCTTCCACAACACGAGATCTGCCAGCTTTCCGACTTCGAGCGAGCCGACCTCATGTGCGATGCCGTGGGTGATCGCCGGGTTGATCGTGTACTTGGCGATGTAACGCTTGGCACGCAGGTTGTCGGATTCAGCCGGGTCTCCACTCAGGCTGCCGCGTTGAATCTTCATCTTGTGCGCGGTCTGCCAGGTACGCGTGATGACCTCGCCCACACGCCCCATCGCCTGCGAGTCGGAAGCGATCATGGAGAAGGCGCCGAGATCATGCAGAATATCCTCCGCCGCAATGGTCTCCCGACGGATACGTGATTCGGCAAAGGCGACATCTTCCGCGATCGATGGTGACAAGTGATGACATACCATCAGCATGTCCAGATGTTCATCGACAGTGTTGACCGTGTAGGGACGAGTCGGATTCGTCGATGAAGGAAGAACGTGGCTGTAGCCCGCTGCCTTGATAATGTCCGGGGCATGGCCGCCGCCGGCACCTTCGGTGTGATAGGTGTGGATGGTGCGACCATTCATCGCGGCCAGCGTGTGCTCAACGAAGCCGGACTCGTTGAGCGTATCGGTATGGATGGCCACCTGGACATCTTCGTTCTCGGCCACCGTCAGGCAGTTGTCGATCGCGGCTGGCGTGGTGCCCCAGTCTTCGTGCAACTTCAAGCCGATTGCCCCGGCCCTGATCTGTTCTGACAAGGGTTCCGGGCGCGAAGCGTTGCCCTTGCCAAGGAAGCCCAGATTCATCGGCAGGTCCTCTGCCGCTTCAAGCATGCGATGGATGTTCCAGGGCCCAGGCGTGCAGGTGGTGGCGTTCGTGCCTGTGGCGGGCCCCGTACCACCGCCAAGCATGGTTGTGACACCCGACATCAATGCCTCTTCCACTTGCTGTGGACAGATGAAGTGAATATGCGAATCGATCCCGCCCGCCGTGAGGATCTGCCCTTCGCCGGCAATCGCCTCGGTACCCGGCCCGACCACGATATCGACGCCGGGTTGCACGTCCGGGTTCCCGGCCTTGCCTATACCGGCGATACGGCCATCCTTGATACCGACATCGGCTTTCACAATGCCCCACCAGTCGAGAATCAGTGCATTGGTGATCACGACGTCAACCACTTCGCTGGCGCAAGCCTGGCTCTGCCCCATGCCATCGCGGATGACCTTGCCACCACCAAACTTCACTTCATCGCCATAAACAGTCCTGTCTTCCTCGACCTGGATGAACAACTCGGTATCGGCCAGGCGTACCCGGTCACCCGTGGTCGGACCATACATCTCGGCATAGGCTTTTCTGGAGATAGTGGTCATCCGTCCAGCCCTCCCATGACCTTGCCATTGAACCCAAACACCTGGCGATCACCGGCATAAGCAACCAGTTCTACCTCGCGGGTCTGACCGGGCTCGAAGCGCACTGCAGTACCGGCAGCGATGTTTAGTCGAAAACCGCGGGTTTTCTCCCGATCGAATTCGAGGGCCGGATTGGTTTCATAGAAATGATAATGCGAGCCGACCTGGACTGGACGGTCACCGGTATTGGCTACTGACAGGATCACCGTGTCACGACCTTCGTTCAACTCGATCTCACCATCGACGGCAATGATTTCACCAGGAATCATCTTCGGTCTCCTCAGATTATCGGATCATGAACAGTCACCAACTTGGTGCCATCCGGAAACGTCGCTTCGACCTGCACGTCATGAATCATCTCGGCCACGCCATCCATCACGTCATCCGTGCTGAGTAACGTGCGACCGTAATCCATCAGTTCGGCCACGCTTTTGCCTTCACGCGCGCCTTCCATGATCTCGGCACTGATCAGTGCAACCGCTTCCGGGTAGTTCAATTTCAATCCTTTCGCCTTGCGTCGCTCGGCGAGCAAGGCCGCAGTAAAGATCAGCAGCTTGTCTTTTTCTCTGGGTGTCAGTTCCATAAGGATGTTCTCTAGGTGTTCCAGATACGCGGAAGACTCGCCGGCCTGTCCATCAAAGGCTCACGTAACACGCTCCAAATATCTGTAAAAAGCTTTCTTGCCTGCTCGGTGGAATCACCGAGATAGCGGACTACCAGCAGGTCCTCGATTAATGTGGCACCGGCAATCTTGATTGCCACCGCGTCAATTCGCTCACGAACAAGACCGAGAAGTGAGCTATCCGCATGGCTGAAGACCGCCGTCCCGTTTACAGGCTGTCCACCAAGCAACGACGAACGCAGGCGGCTGTTTGGGTCGACACGTAAACGTTCCATCAGCATAGGCCTGCCATCACGGCGGATCTCCAGGCGAGAATCCAGGTTGCCATCATCGAAGTCCTCTTGAATAACGGGGCGCCCCAGGCAATGTATCTCCCAGAGCCCCAGTCGCGCTGAACCCTGAAGGTCCACGCGGGTACGCATGCCCACCTGTGCGCCGGGGAAAAAGATATTCTCCTGTGGCATCCACTCCAGGCTGGCAGCGTCGGCTACCCGAAGGTGCTGTGTCTGATGGGCGACGGCGCCGCCACTGCGGTAAAACTTGGTGGCCCCCGGCGTGGTAACCAATGCTCGGCTGGCGGATGCCAACTCAGCATCGATCTGCAACTGGTCGCCCCCGGCAACACCACCTGGTGGATGCAGCAGGTAAACATGACAGACCTCACCCTCTGGGTAGAACGGTCGCTGCACTGCCAAAGGCCCGAAACGTTCACGTTTCGCCAACACCGTTTTATCCGGCGATGGTCGAAACCCCAGGTTCAGAAAAGCCGACCAGCCCGCATCTTCCGATACGGCCTCTGTCACACTCATCCTCAGCGCTTGTGTTTGCGCAGAAGGGTGCGAGTCAGCGGCCACATCAACAGCGCAACCGGCAGCATCGCCAACAACAGCCACAGGTGTTCAGTGGCATGCGTCATGCCTTGTGCATGGCTGACATGCGCATGCGCCTGCATACTCAGCAGGGGTAAGCCCGCAATGAAAATCCCTCGGTTCATCTATGTCTCCTTCCTCTTATACGGTCAGGTATTGTTTGATCAGATCGTCGTTCAGCTCCGGCATGTCACCACTGGCCACTGCCCGGCCCCGATCGAGAATCACGAAGTTATCGCCTACCCGGCGGGCGAAGGGCAACTTCTGTTCAACCAGCAACACCGTGAGCCCGATCTCGTCGATCAGCTTACGGATGATGTCGCCGATCATGGCAACGATATTGGGTTGGATGCCCTCTGTCGGTTCGTCAAGGATCAGTAGCTGTGGGTCAGTGACCAGGGCGCGCCCGATTGCCAGCTGCTGTTGCTGACCACCGGATAAATCGCCACCGCGCCTGCCCAGCATTTCCTTTAACACCGGAAACAAGTCGTAGATGAACTCCGGCACGTCATTAAGACCATCATCTCGAGCAGGCAGGCCGATTCGAAGGTTCTCCTCAACGGTAAGCAAGGGAAATATCTGTCGCCCCTGCGGCACATAACCCAGACCCATCGGAGCGCGGGACTCTGCACTATGCTTCTGAATCGGTTTGTCGTTGTAAAGAATTTCGCCGGAGCGGATCGGCAACAGCCCCATCACGCTTTGCAGCAGCGTCGTCTTGCCCACACCATTGCGTCCCATCAGAACGGTGCACTTGCCCTTGGGCACTTGCATGTCCAAATCCCACAGAGTGTGGGATTCACCGTAAAACTGGTTGAGTTGCCTGACATCCAGCATGTTCACTCTCCCAGGTAGACTTCGATCACTTGAGGATCATTTTGCACGTAATCCATGCTGCCCTCCGCCAATACACTACCCTGGTGCAGAACGGTGACCCGCGAGTTAAGCGCACGTACGAAGTCCATGTCATGTTCGACCACCACCACTGAATGCTCTCCCGCCAGCGAAGTGAGCAATTCCACCGTACGATCCATTTCCTGGTGGGTCATGCCCGCTGCCGGTTCATCAACAAGCAGCAACAGGGGGTTCTGCATCAGCAGCATGCCTATTTCGAGCCACTGCTTGTGGCCGTGAGACAGCGGCCCTGCTAATTGCTTGGCCTCCTCCTTGAGCCCGATAATACCCAACACCTCGTCAATTCGATCACGTTGTTCGCCGCTCAGCCGTGCAATCAGTGTCGGCCACACTGCCTTACTACCCGCCATCGACAGTTCGAGGTTTTCAGCAACACTGTGAAATTCAAAGACGGTGGGCTTCTGGAACTTCCGCCCGATGCCTGCCTGCGCGATCTCCGGCTCGTCCATACGCAACAGATTATGGCGTTGCCCAAACCAGCAGGTGCCGGTGTCTGGCCTCGTTTTTCCGGTGATGATATCCATCATGGTGGTCTTGCCTGCACCATTCGGCCCGATCACCGCACGCAGCTCACCCGCATCCACATAGAAGTTGAGGTCACTGATGGCCTTAAAGCCATCAAAGGAAACCGACACGTCTTCCATGTATAAAACGGTGCCGTGGGTGAGATCGAGATCGTCGACCTCAGTGGGCACCATGAAATCAAAGACGCGATCGCGGCGAATCAATGGCTTGCTCATGCCGCATCACCCTTGCGTCGGAACAGCCCCGCGATACCCCTGGGCAACAACAGCGTCACGAACACGAACAATGCGCCCAAGGCAAACAGCCAGGCATCCGGCAGCGCCCCGGTAAACCAGGTCTTGGCATAGTTCACGCCCAAGGCGCCAATTACCGCACCGTATAGGGTTGCGCGCCCGCCCATCGCCACCCAAACCACCACTTCGATGGAATTGAGCGGTTGGAACTCACTTGGATTGATGATGCCGACCTGCGGGACATACAAGGCACCCGCGATACCGGCCAGCACGGCTGAAAAGGTGAATATCGCCAGCTTGACGTTCTCGACCTTGTAGCCAACGAAACGGGTACGATCCTCTGCATCCCGGATCGCCACTGCCACTTTTCCAAGACGTGATTTCACGATCGCACGACAGGCCAGATAGCCAATAGCCAGCGCCACTCCCGAAGCAATGAATAAACCCATCCGTGTGGCATCCGATTGCAGGTTGAAGCCGAGTATATCCTTGAAGTCGGTCAGGCCATTGTTGCCACCAAACCCCATTTCGTTGCGGAAGAAGGCCAGCATAAGCGCATAGGTCAACGCCTGGGTAATGATCGACAGATAAACACCGGTAACGCGCGAACGGAAGGCGAACCAACCAAATACGAATGCAAGCAGACCAGGCGCCAGCATCACCATGATCATGGCAAACCAGAACTGGTCCATGCCGTACCAGAACCATGGCAATTCCTGCCAGTTGAGAAACACCATGAAGTCCGGCAACTCGGGATTGCCGTACACGCCTCTGTCACCAATCTGGCGCATCAGGTACATGCCCATGGCGTACCCGCCCAGCGCAAAGAACGCCGCATGACCGAGGCTGAGAATGCCGAGGTAACCCCACACGAGGTCAACAGCGACCGCAAGCAGTGCGTAGGTGAGGTACTTACCCAGCAATGTCACCGTGTAAGAGCTGATGAACAGCGGATGATCGGCCGGTAGAGACGCCATCACCGGCACGGCAATCAGGGTGGCAATCAACGCCAGCATGAATGCCTGACCACCCCGGTCACCCTGAAGAATGCGCAGGAGGAACATCGCTTAGCCCTCCGCTGCCCGGCCTTTTTGCGGGAACAGTCCGCGCGGCCGCTTCTGAATGAACAGGATAACGATTACCAGTATCAGGATCTTGGCCATTACCGCGCCGGCCCATGGCTCCATGAACTTGTTGGCGATCCCCAGCCCCAGTCCACCGATCAAGGTGCCCCAAAGGTTGCCCACGCCACCGAAGACCACAACCATAAAGCTATCGACGATGTACGACTGCCCGAGATTGGGCCCAACATTGGTCAGCTGCGACAATGCAACACCTGCCACACCGGCAATCCCGGAGCCCAACCCGAAGGTCAGCGCATCGACGCGTGAGGAATGCACACCCATGGCACGTGCCATGGCGCGATTCTGTGACACTGCTCTGACCTGAAGACCGAGACGGGTGCGCTTGAGGACCATAAACAATCCAACAAACACGAGCATGCAAAATAGAATGATGTATAGCCGGTTA
>JAAUXZ010172743.1_pt1 | contig 12766 bp, 12 predicted proteins | sample 7278131 | NCBI WGS metagenome assembly JAAUXZ01 (sample SAMN14350119, study PRJNA611818) | marine sediment metagenome | isolation source: surface marine sediment (3m) | place: French Polynesia: Moorea | collected 2018-08
GGTGGTGACCCGCGTCCTCGAGGGCCGGGTCACCACCTCCTCGTCGGGGCTGATCGGCCGCAGGCTGTAGGTCCCCGGGAGGTCCACGACCGTGACGGAGCGGCTGCCGGCCCGGGTGAAGCCCTCGCGCCGCTCGACCGTCACGCCCGGGTAGTTCCCGACCTTCCCGCGCAGGCCCGTCAGGGCGTTGAAGATCGTCGTCTTCCCGGCGTTCGGGCTCCCGATCAGGCCGAGCCGCAGGGAGTCCGGCGCCAACGCCTCGCTCATGTCGGGCGGACCTGGACCCGCGCCGCCTCGCTCCGTCGCAGCGCGATCCGGTAGCCGCGCAGCTCGTAGAGCACCGGGTCGCGGAGCGGCGCCCGGCGCACCACCCGCACCGGGGTCCCCGGGCAGAAGCCCAGGTCCGCGAGCCGGGTGGCCAGGGGCTCGGGGGCCGTCACGGCCTCGACCCGGGCCCGGGCGCCCGGGTCCAGGGAGTCGAGCCCGACGGGTTCGCTCGCGGGTTGGCTCAAGGGGTCTCCAGGAAATTGAAAACGATTTTCAATTGCGGCGGGGATGCTAGCCAGCCGGTCCGAGAATCACCAATACCTCGGGGCAGATCCGCGTCATGCGAACACGTTCGCGTTATTCGATGAAGTCGTGCTCGGTGGTCAGCTGGCGGGTCATCAGCAGCTCGCCCGCCTTGCGCGGGTCGACCTCGCCGTCGAGGATCGCGCGGACCATGCGCGTGATCGGCATGTCGACCCCGTAGCGGTCGGCGAGCCCGCAGGCGGCGTAGGTCGTGCGCACGCCCTCGGCCACCTGGTGCATCCCGGCGAGGATCTCCTCGAGAGCATACCCGCGGCCGAGCTCGAGCCCGACGGTCCGGTTGCGCGAGAGGTTCCCGGTGCAGGTCAGGATGAGATCGCCCATGCCCGCGAGGCCCATCAAGGTGGTGGGTTTGGCACCCATGCGGACGCCGAGGCGGGTGATCTCGTTCAGACCCCGGGTCATCAGGCCGGCCCGGGCGTTCAGCCCCATCTCGAGCCCGTCGCAGATCCCGATCGCGATGGCGATCACGTTCTTCAGGGCGCCGCCGAGCTCCACCCCGATCACGTCGTGGTGGGAGTAGCAGCGGAACCAGGGGCACGAGAGGGTCGCCTGGACCGAGATCGCGTAGTTCTCTTCCCGGCTGGCCAGGGTCACCGAGGTCGGCTTCTGGTCGGCGACCTCGCGGGCGAAGGACGGGCCCGAGAGGAAGACCATGCGCGCGTGATGGTGGCTCGGGAGGCTCTCCTCCAGGACCTGGTCCATCCGCAGCAGGGTGTCGCGCTCGATCCCCTTCACCGTGGACACCAGGATCGCGTCGGGGTCCAGGAACTCGCTGGCCCGGGACATCACCTCGCGGACGCCGTGGCTGGGAACCGAGACGATCACCAGCTCGCGGTCCCGGAGCGCCTCGTCGAGGTCGGCGGTGGCGCGCACGCGCTCGGGGATCTCGACGTCGGGCAGGTAGTGCGGGTTGTGGCGATCGCGCTCGAGCGCCTCGGCCGTCGCCGGGTTGCGCGCCCAGAGCGTCACGTCGTGCTCGCGCCCAGCGAGCATGGCCAGGCAGGTGCCGAAGCTCCCCGCCCCGAGCACCGCGACGGGGGTGGTCATCGGCGCGAGTGTATCACTCGACCGTGCACGATCCGTGTGCAGGAATGCCCCGCAACCGGCCGGCCGCGCGTCGGAAATCCGGTTGACGCACCCACCCCCCGTGGCTAGTTTCCGCAGCGCTGTCGCGGGGTTCCGCACCTCCCAAGCGCTCCGTCCGATCGGCTCCCGACCCGAGGAGCCTGGAGGGGCCTCGATGCTCGCCGAGTACAGCGGCGTCCTGATCCTGCTCGTGATCGCCACGGTGATCGCGGGCGTGATGCTGGGCGTGCAGCAGCTGCTGTCGCCCTCGCGCGAGTTCCACGAGAAGCAGGAGCCCTTCGAGTGCGGCGAGCGCCCCGTCGTGTCGCCGCGCCAACGCTTCTCGGTGAAGTTCTACCTCGTCGCCATGCTGTTCATCGTCTTCGACGTCGAGGCGGTGTTCTTCTACCCGTGGGGCGCCCTGTTCTCCGAGCTCGGCTGGTTCGGGCTCGTCGAGATGGCGACCTTCGTGACGGTGCTCGCCATCGGGCTCGCCTACGTCTGGCTGAAGGGCGCCCTCGAATGGTGATCTCCGAGGAGACGCGCGCGGCCATCGACGCGGAGATCACGAAGTACCCCCTGAAGCGCGGCGCCCTGCTGCCGGCGCTCCATCTCGTGATGGCGGAGCTCGGCCACGTCTCGATCGAGTCGGCCCGCGAGCTCGCCGAGATCTTCGACCTCGCCCCCGTGGACGTGATGGAGGTCGTGACCTTCTACAACATGTTCGACCATCGGCCGTCCGGGCGGCACCACGTGTACGTCTGCACGAACCTGTCGTGCTCCCTGCGCGGCGGCCGGGGCCTGCTGGCGAAGCTCGAGGCGCACCTCGGGATCCGCGCCGGCGAGACCACCGAGGACGGCCGCATCCGCCTGGGCCACGAGGAGTGCCTCGGCGCCTGCGGCTACGCCCCGATGATGCGCATCGACGGGACCTACCACGAGGACCTGGACGAGACCCGCGCGAAGGAGATCCTCGACGCCCTCGAGTAGGCGTCGCGAGCCCAGCGATGCTCAAGGTTCCCCACGTCACCAGCTACCTGACCGAGCACTTCGCCGACGACGCGTACACCACGCTCGAGGGCTACCGCGCTCGCGGCGGCTACGAGGCCGCGAAGAAGGCGCTCACGGAGATGTCGCCCGACGAGGTGACCGAGCTCGTGAAGGACGCCGGCCTCCAGGGCCGCGGCGGCGCGGGCTTCTCGGCCGGGCTCAAGTGGTCCTTCATGCCGAAGGACACGCCCCTGCCGAAGTATCTGGTCTGCAACGCCGACGAGTCCGAGCCGGGCTCCTTCAAGGACCGGATCCTGCTCGAGCGCGGCGGCCACCAGCTGATCGAGGGCCTCCTGATCGGCGCCTGGGCCACCGGGGCGGAGAAGACCTTCCTCTACGTGCGCGGCGAGTACGCCTTCCCCATCGCCCGGATGCGGCGCTGCGTGCAGGAGGCCTACGACGCCGGGATCCTCGGCGAGAACGTGCTCGGCACGGGATTCCGGCACGACGTCGTCGTGCACGTCGGCGCGGGCGCCTACATCTGCGGCGAGGAGACCGGGCTGCTCGAGTCCCTCGAAGGGAAGAAGGGCCAGCCGCGCAAGAAGCCGCCCTTCCCCGCCCAGTTCGGCGCCTTCGGCATGCCCACCACGGTGAACAACGTGGAGACCTTCAGCCACGTGCCGCACATCGTCCGCAACGGCGCGGAGTGGTTCAAGGGCTTCGGCACCGACAAGAGCCCGGGCACCACGATCTTCGGCGTGTCGGGACACGTCGTGCGGCCGGGGCTCTACGAGCTGCCCCTCGGCACGCGGCTCGACGAGATCGTCTTCGAGCACGCCGGCGGCGTGCCCGACGGCCGCAAGGTGAAGGGCGTGATCCCCGGCGGCATGTCCATGCCGATCCTGCCCGCGGGCCAGCTCGACGTGCCGATGGCCAACGAGTTCCTGCGCGAGCGCAAGACCATGCTCGGGACCGGCGGGATCATGGTGATGGACGAGCGCACCTGCATGGTGCGCGCGGGCTGCGTCATCACCTGGTTCTTCCGCGACGAGTCCTGCGGCCAGTGCACCCAGTGCCGCGAGGGCACGGGCTGGCTCGACAAGATCATGAACCGGATCGAGCGCGGCGCCGGCGAGCAGGCCGACCTCGACGTGCTGCTCGACGTGGCGAACAAGATGGAGGGCAAGACCATCTGCGCCTTCGCCGACGCGGCCGCCTGGCCCGTGCAGGGCCTGCTGCGCCACTTCCGCGAGGACTTCGAAGAGCACGTGCGCCTCGGCAAGTGCCCCTTCGAAGAGAGCTTCGAGCTGTGATGCGGAACCCGAACCGACGACAGAGCAACGAGCCGTAGATGGCCCGGATCACCGTCGACGGCACCGAGTACGAGGTCGAGGAGGGCCGCAGCATCCTCCAGGCCCTCGACGAGCTCGGCGTGCTGATGAACGGCGTGGACGTGCCCCACTACTGCTGGCACCCGATGCTGACGATCGACGGCTCCTGCCGCCTGTGCCAGGTGGAAGTCGAGGGCATGCCCAAGCTCCAGATCGCCTGCAACACGCCCGTCCAGGACGGGATGGTGATCCGGACCCAGGGCGACCCGGTCCGCGAGGCGCGCGAGGGGGTGATGGAGCTCCTGCTCCTGAACCATCCCCTCGACTGCCCGATCTGCGACCAGGCGGGCGAGTGCAAGCTCCAGGACTACGCCTTCGAGTACGGCGTCCAGCACAGCCGCACCCGCGAGCCGCGCCGCGCCCTCAAGAAGAAGGTCGACCTCGGCCCGACCATCGTGTTCGACCAGGAGCGCTGCATCCTGTGCCGGCGCTGCGTGCGCTTCTGCCGCGAGGTGCCCGAGACGGGCGAGCTCGGCGTGTTCGATCGCGGCGACCGCTCGGTGATCGAGACCTTCCCCGGGACGGAGCTCGACAACGACTACTCGATGAACGTGGCGGACATCTGCCCGGTGGGTGCGCTCACGACCAAGGACTTCCGCTTCAAGATCCGCGTGTGGTTCCTCGAGGACGTGCCGGGGGTGTGCACGGGCTGCGCGAGCGGCTGCAACGTCTGGATCGGCGCGGCCAGCAACAAGGTCCACCGCTACGTGCCGCGCCGGAACGACGCGGTGAACGAGACCTGGATGTGCGACGAGGGCCGCATGTCCTACAAGGCGATCGGCGCGCCGGACCGCCTGACCCACGCGCTGGTGCGCAGCGATCTCGGCGTGCCGGAGGCGGTGAGCCCCCAGGCGGCCATCGACGCCGCCGCGGAGCGGATCCGCCGGCTGGTGGACGGCACCGGCCCGGCGGTGATCGGGGCGCTCGCCTCGGGCCACGGCACCAACGAGGATCTCGCGGCCTTCAAGGCGCTCCTCGACGGGCTCGGCGTCGAGAACCGCGGTCTCGTGACGCTCCAGGGCCGGGAGGACGAGCTGCTGATCCGGGCCGAGAAGGCCGCCAACGGCGAGGGCGCGCGGCGGCTCGGCTTCGGTGCGCCCGACGCGGTGATCGACCGGCTGCGCGGCGGCGCCCTCGGCGCGCTGATCGTGATGGGCCACGACCTGCTCGACCCCGCGGTGCTCGGCGGCCTCGAAGAGCTCGAGCGCCTCGACACCCTGATCGTGCTCGACAGCCACCAGTCGCCGCTCCAGCGGGTGGCGCACGTGGTGCTGCCGACCCGTCACGCGGCGGAGAAGACCGGGACCTTCACCAACCATGCCGGCCTCGAGCAGGCGATCACGGCCGCGGTGGAGCCCTCCTTCGAGGCGCTCGGCGAGGCGGACGCCTTCGCGCGGCTCGGCCGGGCGCTCGGCCTGGGAGGGTCCTCGTGATCGCGGACCTGCTCCCCGTGCTCTCGAAGATCGTCTTCATCCTGCTCGTGGTGATGGGGGGCTTCCTGCCCATCATCACCTGGGTCGAGCGCAAGCAGAGCGCCGTCATGCAGGACCGCATCGGCGCCAACCGCGCGGACATCGCGGGCATCACCGTGCTCGGCCTGCTGCACCCGCTGACCGACGTGCTGAAGCTCTTCGCGAAGGAGGACTTCGTCCCGGCCGGCGCCAACCGGGTGATGCACGTCCTGGCGCCGATCATCGCGCTGGTCCCGGCGATCATCACCCTGGCCGTCGTGCCCTTCGGCGGCGTCTACGACCTCGCCGGCCGGCACCTGAACCTGGTGATCGCCGACGTCGACTGGGGCCTGCTCTACGTGTTCGCGGTCGGCTCGATCGCGGCCTACGGCACGGTCATCTCGGGCTGGTCCAGCAACAACAACTGGGCACTCCTCGGGAGCCTGCGCGCCTCGGCCCAGATGATCTCCTACGAGGTCACGATGGGCCTCTCCATCGTGGGCGTGTTCATGTGCTTCGGGACCCTCTCGCTCCAGGAGATGTCCCTGGCCCAGGACCAGACCTTCCGGGTGCTCGGCTTCGTCGAGCACTTCGGCTGGATGGAGACCCTGCCCGCGGCGCTCTCGTGGATCCAGCTGCCGATGTGGGGGATCTTCCTCCAGCCCCTCGGCTTCCTCATGTTCCTCACCTGCATCATGGCCGAGAACAAGCGGCCGCCCTTCGACCTGCCCGAGAGCGAGACGGAGCTCGTGGCGGGCTACTTCACCGAGTACTCGGGCATGCGCTTCGGCCTGTTCTACACGGCCGAGTTCCTCGAGGTGCCGGTGATCGGCTGCATCGTCACGGCCACCTTCCTCGGCGGCTGGACCATCCCCTTCGTCGATACCCAGACCCTGATCGGCGCCATCGCCCCGGCCTTCGGCGAGGGCTTCGCCACCGGCCTGACCGTCGTCGCCCACGTCGCCACCTTCTTCGTGAAGGTGATCGTCATGATCTGGCTCCAGATGACCATCCGCTGGAGCCTGCCGCGCTTCCGCTACGACCAGGTGATGGACCTGTGCTGGAAGATCATGCTGCCCCTGTCGCTCGCGAACATCTTCGTCACCGGCACCGTGATCCTCTGGATCCAGGGGCTCACGTCGTGACCCCGGAGGTCGTCCTCTTCTACGTCTTCGGGGCGATGGCCGTCGTCTCGGCCGCGGCCATGGTCCTGAACCTGCGCAACACCGTGGCGGCGGCCATGAGCCTGGTCATCACGATGGTCGCCCTCGGCGCGGTCTACCTGCTGCTCGAGGCCTACCTCGTGGCGGCGCTCCAGATCATGGTCTACGGCGGTGCCATTGTCGTGGTGTTCGTGTTCGTCGTCATGCTGCTGAACCTGCGTCAGGACGACTTCCCGCCGCCACGCTCGCGCCTGGCGAAGGTCGCGGGCGTCCTGCTGGTGGTGCTGGTGCTCGCCAAGTTCGTGGCGGTGCTGCCCGGGGCCCTGCCCGAGCAGGTGGACGTGCTGCCCGAGGGCTATGGCGGCTACCGCTACGTGGGCATCGCGCTCTTCACGGACTACGTGCTGGCCTTCGAGGCCACTTCGTATCTGCTCCTCGGGGCGATCGTGGGCGCGGTGGTGTTGGCCAAACGGAGGCTCGACTGACGTGATCCAGGGTTGGAGGCTGGACTGATGATTCCGCTCGAGCACGTCATCGGCCTGTCGGCGATCCTGTTCACGATCGGCGTCGTGGGCGCGCTCGTGCGGCGCAACATCATCGTGGTCCTGATGTCGATCGAGGTGATGCTGAACGCCGTGAACCTGGCCTTCGTCGGCTTCGCCCGGGCCTGGGGCGACCCCACCGGCCACGTCTTCGTGCTCATGGTCATCACCGTCGCCGCCGCGGAGGTGGCGGTCGGGCTCGGCATCGTGATCTCGCTCTTCCGCAACCGCGACACCGTCAACCTCGAGGACGTGAGCCTCCTCAAATGGTGACCGAGGTGCAGCAAACCCCATGGTGACCGAGGCCCAGCAGAGCGATCTCCTGCGCTGGATCCCGCTGCTCCCGCTCATCGGGGCGGCGATCCACGGCGTGATGATCGGCCTGGTCCGCCGGCCCCTGCCGCGGATGGGGGTGATCGCCGTGTCCTGCGGGACCGTGCTGCTCTCCTTCGCCGCGGCCGTGATGGCGGTGTCCGAGCTCGTCGCGCTGCCGGCCGCCGAGCGCGTGCTGGTCGACGAGCTGTGGACCTGGATCGGCGCCGGCCGCTTCCACGCCGAGGCGTCCCTGCTGCTCGACCCGCTCTCGGCGGTGATGATCATCGTGGTGACCGGCGTCGGCTCGCTCATCCACGTCTACTCGATCGGCTACATGGACGAGGACCACCGGGACGACCGGGGGTTCCAGCGCTTCTTCTGCTACCTGAACCTCTTCACCTTCGCGATGCTGATGCTGGTCCTGGGGGACAACCTGCTGGTCCTGTTCCTGGGCTGGGAGGGCGTCGGGCTCTGCTCCTACCTGCTGATCGGGTTCTGGTACAGCGACCGGTGGAACGCCTACTGCGGCAGCAAGGCGTTCATCGTGAACCGGATCGGCGATCTCGGCTTCCTGGTCGGCATCTTCCTCTTGTTCGGCGCGCTCGCGGACGCGGGCCAGGCCACCGTCTCCTTCCGCGAGCTGGCCGGGGCGGTCGAGTCGATCGCCGACCGCATGGTGGCCATGCCCTGGGGCGGCGAGTGGAAGCTCACGACCCTGATCGGGCTGTGCTTCTTCGTGGGCGCCGTCGGCAAGTCGGCCCAGATTCCCCTCTACGTCTGGCTGCCCGACGCCATGGCCGGCCCCACCCCGGTCTCCGCGCTGATCCACGCCGCCACCATGGTGACCGCGGGCGTCTACATGGTGTGCCGGATGAACTTCCTCTACGCGGCGGCGCCCGGCGCCTCGGCCACGATCGCGTGGGTCGGCGCCCTGACGGCGCTGTTCGCCGCCACCATCGCCATCGCCCAGACCGACATCAAGAAGGTCCTGGCCTACTCGACCGTGAGCCAGCTCGGATACATGTTCCTGGCCGCGGGCTGCGGCGGCTACTCCGCCGCGATCTTCCATCTGGGCACCCACGCCTTCTTCAAGGCCCTGCTCTTCCTGGGCTCGGGCGCCGTGATCCTGGCCATGCACCACGAGCAGGACACGGACAAGATGGGCGGCCTCGCCCGGCGCATCCCGAAGACCCACTTCGTGTTCGGCGTCGGGGTGCTGGCCATCGCGGGCTTCCCCTTCCTGTCGGGCTTCTTCTCCAAGGACGAGATCCTGCTCGCGGCCTTCGCGAGCCACGACGTGCCGGGCCACACGGCGCTCTATGGGATCGCGCTCCTCACCGCGGTGCTGACCGCCTTCTACATGTTCCGGATCCACATCCGGACCTTCTACGGCGAGTGCCGCGCCGCTCCCGAGGTGCGCGCCCAGATCAAGGAGCCGGCGGCCACCGTGCTCTTCCCGCTCTACGTGCTGGCGGGGCTCTCGGTCGTCGCCGGCGCGCTGACGCCCCCGGACTTCTGGGGCCACCTGCTCGGGATCGAGCACTCGAACAGCCTGCACTACTTCCTCGAGCCGGTGCTCCGCCACGGGGTCGCCCCCCACGTCGACCACGACACCGAGGTCGTGCTGATCTGGCTGGCCATCGGCGCCTTCGCGGCCGGGGGCGGGCTCGCGCTCCAGCTCTACTGGCGCACCCCCGAGGTCCCCGCGCGCATCCGCGAGAGCCTGTCCGCGGTCCACGCGGCGGTCGTCCACAAGTACTGGATCGACGAGCTCTACGATCTCCTCTTCGTGCGCCCCACGGTCTGGATCTCGGACCGCGTGCTCTTCCGCGGCGTCGATGCCGGCCTGATCGACGGCGTCGCGGTGAACGGCTCGGCCAACGGCGTGAGGGCGTTGGCCGCGCGTGGGCTCAAGTACGCCCAGAGCGGGCTGGCCCAGAGCTACCTCCTCTTCATGGTCGTGGGGACCCTCGCGATCCTCGGATACCTGCTGGGGTAGGCGGCCATGTGGATCGACGATCATCTCCTGGTCCTGGTCACGTTCCTGCCCCTGGCGGTGGGCCTGGGTCTGCTCTTCCTGAACGCCTTCGTGAACCTGCCCGACCAGCTGTGGAAGGGTGTCGGCCTCGCCACCACGGGCGTGGTCTTCCTGATCTCGCTCCGGATGTGGGTCGTCTTCGACCCCACGAAGACCGGCTACCAGCTCGTGGCTCACGGGCCCTGGCTGCCCGACTGGGGGGTGAACTTCTTCGTCGGGATCGACGGCATCAGCCTGCTGCTCGTCACGATGACGACGTTCCTGATGCCGGTGCTGCTGCTGGCGTCGTGGAACGAGACGAAGCACTCCCAGCGCTCGTTCATGTTCCACAACCTGTTCCTCGAGACGGGCATGGTCGGCGCCTTCGTCTCGCTGAACCTCTTCCAGTTCTATCTCTTCTGGGAGATCATGCTGATCCCGATGTACTTCATCATCGGGGTCTGGGGCGGGCCGCGGCGGATCTACGCCGCCGTGAAGTTCTTCCTCTTCACGATGGCCGGCTCGCTCCTCATGCTGATCGCGGCGCTCGTGCTCTACTGGCTGCACTACGAGCAGTTCGGCGTGCTCAACCTCGACCTCGTCCGGATCCCCGGCGTGAACGACGCCGTGGCCGGGCTGCTCGAGGTGGACGTCCCGCTCGCCGGCGAGGCGATCTGGTGGCAGACCCAGACCTGGCTGTTCGTCGGGTTCGCGCTGGCCTTCGCCATCAAGGTCCCGATCTTCCCCTTCCACACCTGGCTGCCCGACGCCCACGTGGAGGCCCCGACCGCGGGCTCGGTGGTGCTGGCGGGCGTGCTCCTGAAGATGGGCACCTACGGCTTCGTGCGCTTCGCGATGCCGCTCTTCCCGGTGGCCGCCGTGGACTTCGTCCCGCTGGCCTTCACCCTCGGGCTCATCGGCATCGTCTACGGCTCGCTCGTGGCCATGGTCCAGCAGGACGTGAAGAAGCTGATCGCCTACTCCTCGGTGGCCCACCTGGGCTTCGTCGTGCTCGGGAGCTTCGCGCTCAACATCGAGGGCCTCGAGGGCGCGGTCCTCCAGATGGTGAACCACGGCCTCTCGACCGGCGCGCTCTTCATCCTGGTCGGCTTCCTCTACGAGCGCCGCCACACCCGCGAGATCTCCGAGTTCGGCGGCCTGGCCCGGCCGATGCCGGTGTTCGCCGCGCTGTTCGGGATCGTCACGATGTCGAGCATCGGGCTGCCGGCCTTGAACGGCTTCGTCGGCGAGTTCCTGATCCTGATCGGCACCTTCCTGGCGCGCCCGTGGGCCGGGGTCGTCGCGGCGAGCGGCGTCGTGCTCGCCGCCGCCTACATGCTGTGGATGTACCGCCGGGTCTTCTTCGGGCCGGTCGAGAACCCGGACAACCGCGGGCTGCTCGACCTCGACCTGCGCGAGAAGGCGGTGATCGTGGCCCTGCTCGTTCCGATCTTCTGGATCGGCATCCACCCGAGCACCTTCCTGCGCCGGCTCGACGCCTCGGTGATCGAGCTCGTGCGCAGCATGGAGGCGCGCGGGGCCGACCTCGCCTCGGTGAACGGCGGCCAGACCGCCGAGGACATGGCGGCAAGCCTCCTGTGGGGCCGCGGGGGCGAGGACCGCGTCGTCGACCGGGGCGTCGACCGCGTGGTCGACCGGGATGGCTCGGAGCAGGTGGCGGTCGGGGGAGGGTCCCGGTGATCGAGACCCCGAACCTCCGCCTCGAGGCGCTCGGTCCGGTCGCCTTCGTCGCCATCGGCGCCCTGGTGGTGCTGATGGGCGAGGTGCTGCTCTCGCGCTCGAAGACCATCCGGGCGTGGCCTTCGCCGGACGCCCGCATCGGCGCGATCCTCTCGATCACGAGCTCCTTCTTCCTGCTCCTCGCCACGGTCGTCGCGGTGCAGGGCTTCATGGCCAACACGGCCTTCGCCTTCAACCTCGACAACCCGATGATCCGGCTCGACCGCTTCGCCAACCTGGCGATCGCGATCGTGTGCGTGGCCGGGATCCTCGTGTGCGCGCTCTCGACGGACTACCTGAACGAGCTGCGCATCAACCACGGGGAGTACTACGCCCTGCTGCTGATCGCGACGGCGGGCATGGTGCTGATGGTCTCGGCCGTCGACCTGCTGATGGTGTACCTCGGCCTCGAGATGATGAGCATCCCGATCTACGTGCTCGCGGGCTTCGACCGCCGGAAGCTCCGCAGCAACGAGTCCTCGCTCAAGTACTTCGTGCTCGGGGCCTTCGCGAGCGGGCTCCTGCTCTACGGCATGGCGCTCCTGTACGGGGCCACCGGATCGACCCACTTCGACGACGTCCGGGCCGGCTTCGGCCAGGACGACCCCATCGCGCTGATCGGTCTCGGCCTGCTCGTGGTGGGCTTCACCTTCAAGATCGCCTCGGTGCCCTTCCACCAGTGGGCCCCCGACGTCTACGAGGGCGCGCCGACCTCGGTGACCGCCTTCATGGCCGTGACGGTCAAGACCACCGCGTTCCTCACCCTGCTGCGCGTCGTGGTCGGCGCCTTCGAGGGCGCCACCGAGACCCTGCACGACGTCTTCTGGGCGCTCGCCGTGCTGACCATGCTCGTCGGCAACGTGATGGCCGTGATCCAGGACAACGTGAAGCGGATGCTCGCCTACTCGAGCATCGCCCACGCCGGCTACCTGCTGGTCGGCTTCGTGGCCGCCACCTCCGAGGCCTGGTCGGCGATCGTCTTCTACCTGTTCGTCTACGTCTTCATGAACCTGGGCGCCTTCGGGGTGATCGTCGTGCTCGCCCACCGCGGGCGCGACGCCGAGCGCTTCGACGACTTCGCCGGCCTCGGCCGCCAGCGCCCGGCCCTCGCGGCGCTCATGGTGCTCTTCATGCTGGCCCTGGCCGGCATCCCGGGCACCGGCGGCTTCATCGCCAAGTTCACCCTGTTCTGGGCGGCGGTGGAGGCGGGCGAGGTCCCCCTGGCCGTGATCGCCGTCCTCGCGAGCCTCGTCTCGGTCTACTACTACCTGCGCCTGCCCGTCGTGATGTTCATGCGCGACCCGGGCGAAGATCCCCGCCGCATGACCACCGGCAGCGGCGAGGGCTTCGTCCTGCTCGTCTGCGCCGCCCTCGTCCTGCTGCTCGGCATCTTCCCCACCGATGCCCCCTGGATCCTCGAGCCCCTCCGCGTCCTCGACTGGGCCCGCGACTCCGTCGCCCTCCTCCCCTGACGAAGGGGACAGGCACCTTTCCTGACGAA
>JAAUXZ010073005.1_pt1 | contig 12746 bp, 11 predicted proteins | sample 7278131 | NCBI WGS metagenome assembly JAAUXZ01 (sample SAMN14350119, study PRJNA611818) | marine sediment metagenome | isolation source: surface marine sediment (3m) | place: French Polynesia: Moorea | collected 2018-08
ACCGTCACTGCCTGAACAGGCGCATGCGGAAACACAAAACGCACCGCCAGCTCATCCGGTAACCTCAGTTCAGGCACCACGGGTAAGAAATCGTTGCCATCCGCTCCGAGTCCATGCAGCCAGATGACGCAGGCCCGCGCCGGCTGCTCGGGCTCAATAACGAGGGGTGGGTCGTACGACTGGCTCATCGGGGCGTTCCTGGCAAACATGACGCCCCTATCATATCGCCCCCGAAGCTTCCGAACCCTAGGAGCCGGCCTTCCTTTATACTTTGCGCCATCCGAAACGAACCAGAGAGACCGGCATGCGTCCGTTCATCATCACGCTGTTGCTGTGCGGTGGGTTGGCCCTTTCCGCCTGCGGCCAGAAAGGCCCCTTGTCCCTGCCCGACCCCGCCCCCAGCGATGGGCCCAGCAGCCAGGAGAGCGAAGAGCAGAAAAACTGATGGATCATTTCGAATACCGCGACGGCGAGCTTTACGCCGAACAGGTGCCGTTGCGCCGCATTGCCGAGGATTACGGGACCCCCTGCTACGTGTACTCCCGTGCCACCCTGGAACGCCACTGGCACGCCTTCGACCAGGCTTTTGCCCGTCATCCGCACCTGGTGTGTTTTGCCGTGAAGGCCAATTCCAACCTGGGTGTGCTGAACGTCCTCGCGCGCCTTGGCTCGGGTTTCGACATCGTATCGGTGGGTGAATTGGAGCGGGTGGTCGCCGCTGGAGGCGATCCCGCCAAAGTGCTTTTCTCCGGCGTCGGCAAGCAGGCCCACGAAATGCAACGCGCCCTGGAACTGGGCATCCGCTGTTTCAACGTCGAATCCGAAGCGGAACTGGAGCGGCTCAACGAGGTCGCGGGAGAAATGGGCAAGACCGCCCCCGTCGCACTGCGCGTCAACCCGGACGTGGACGCCAAAACCCACCCCTACATCTCCACCGGGCTGAAGGAAAACAAGTTCGGCATCGAGATCGACGAGGCAGTTCGCATCTACCAGAAAGCCGCAAGCATGGCGCATATCCATGTCTCCGGCGTTGACTGTCACATCGGCTCGCAGCTCACCGAGCTGGCTCCCTTTCTGGATGCCCTGGATCGTGTACTGGCCCTGGTCGATCGACTGAAGGACTCAGGCATCGAGATCGACCACCTGGATCTGGGGGGTGGCCTTGGCGTTCGCTACGACGAGGAACAGCCGCCCGAGCCAGCCGAGTATGCCCAAGCCCTGGCTGAGCGGCTCGGCGACGCCCCTTATGAAATCTTCCTGGAACCGGGTCGGGCGATCGCCGCCAACGCCGGCGTCCTGCTGACCCGGGTCGAATACATCAAGACCGGGGAGGTAAAGGACTTCGCCGTGATCGACGCGGCCATGAACGACCTGATCAGACCATCCCTCTATCAGGCGTGGCAGGCTATCGTGCCTGTTGACCAGAACGCTGCAGGACGTGAGAGCGAATACGATCTGGTCGGACCCATCTGCGAGACAGGAGACTTCCTTGGCAAGGGCCGCCAACTGACGCTCGCCGAAGGCACCCTGCTGGCGGTGCGCTCATCTGGGGCCTACGGCTTCAGCATGGCCTCGAATTACAACTCCCGCCCACGTGTGGCCGAGGTCATGGTGGATGGCAACCAGACTCACCTGGTGCGCCAGCGTGAAACCATCGAGGCGCTGTTTGCCAACGAGGCAGTATTACCCTAGTGCTGTTTGCCCAAGAGCCTCTCGATTTCCTTGGCCGGGACCGGTTGGCCGAACAGGAATCCCTGCAGGTCATCGCAGCCGTGTTCTTCGAAGAAGGCCACCTGCGACTCGGTTTCCACGCCCTCGGCGATCACTGACAGCTTCAGTCGCTTGGCCATTCCGATGATGGCCAGGGTAATCTCCCGCACATCTTCACTATCGTTGATACCGCGGGTAAACGACTGATCGATCTTGATGCGATCGAGCGGAAAGTGGCGCAGGTGACTCAGCGACGAATACCCGGTTCCGAAATCATCGATTGCCAGCTTTACCCCGAGGGCCTTCAGTGTGGACATGATATTGACTGCGCCCTGCAGATTTTGCATCAGGGCGCTCTCGGTGATCTCAAGCTCCAGCGCATTCGGTTGCAGGCCACTCTCCTTCAAGGCGCCTCTGACTTCGCCCAGAAGGTCTCCCTTCTCGAACTGCAACGGCGAAAGATTGACCGCCAGGCTCAGTGAGCCCTTGCCCAGCTTGTTCCATTCTGCCGTCTGCCTGCAGGCAGTGTGCAACACCCAGCTGCCGATCTGGTGAATCAGGCCGTTGTGTTCTGCGACCGGGATGAAAGCGCCCGGGTAGACGAGGCCAAGCTGGGGGTTGTTCCAACGTAACAGAGCCTCCACCCCGATCAGATGTCCATCGCTGGTTCTCACCTGCGGTTGGTAATAAACCTCGAACTCATTGCGCTCCAGGGCAGAAAGCAAAGCACGTTCCAGCTGCGATTGTGCCTCGACCTCGCGCGCAATTTCCTCGGAATAAACGCACGGCGTGGTCGCATTCTCTATCCGAGCCTGGAACATCGCGATGTACGCATCGCGCAACAGAGCGGGGGCATCCTGGCTGAAGCCGGGCCACAAGCTGATCCCCATGCGCGGAACCAGGGTGATGCTGGCGCCGTCGACGTCGATGGGCTGGCGCAGCGTTTCCAGCACGTCCACCGCCACACGATTGGCGGTTTCGACATTGCCAAAACGCTCAATCAACAGCCCGAATTCATCACCACTGAGGTGTGCCAACAGGTCATCACCCCGGACGGTTGCCCTGAGGCGTGTGGCTATCGCCTGCATCAGCGTCTCCATCGCGGCCTGCCCTGACATGCCGACAATCGAGTGCGACCAGTCCACGTGCACCACCATCAGCGCAACATGCTCGCCAGGATCCAGCTTTAGTGCCTTGAGTCTTTCGATCAGCAGATGCTGGTTGGGCAGGTTGGTCGCAGCATGATGCAAAGACTGGTGGCGCACCTGCACAGCCAATGACTGGCTGATGCGTCGCTCGCGTAACAGCGACCAGGCCGCCCACAGGGGAAAACTGATCACGAGGGGTGCCATCGCCGCGGCCGGGCCAAACCACAACTGCCAACCGAGCATCAGTGCGGCGCTGATAGCCAGGGTCGCGATCAATCCCGCGAAAAGTAACAAGACCCCTACCGGGAAACTGGTGGAGATGATGGCCGTCGCACCGGCCACAACAAGGGCTACCGTCAAAAGCGTCTGCCAACGCGAATCGATGTCACTCGTCAGGTTGCCGGTGAGCAGGCCGCTGAGGATATGTGCGTTCAGTTCGACCCCAGGCATCCGGTGATGGTCATAGGAAACGGGAGTGGATACCACGTCACCCAGACCTGTTGCCGTCGAGCCGACCAGGACGTAGCGATTGGTGACCTGGATGGCCGCCTGGTCATCAGTGAGCAAACGGTGGATGGGAATCGTGCGTACCGCGCTGGGGCGGGAGTCGAAAGGCACGTAAAAACGGCCTGTACGCAACCAGCCCTGCCCCTCATGATCCGGTGTCGGCGAGACAGCATAGTCCGGGACCGCCTGTCCAGCCGCGTGCATGAGCGAGAGAGAGAAATTCCGCCAGTGCGGATTGCCGATACCACCATACAAATAGAAGCTGCGACACAGGCCGTCGGCATCGATCTCGATATCCACATGTCCGAGGCCGGCGGCGGAAGCTGCCAGCTCCGGCACTGGTAGCAGTTCGGTGATCTGACTGCCACGGCTGGGCTGGCTCGGAGCCACCGCCAGGACAGTTTTGCCATTTTTCTCCATCGCCTGGGCGAATTGCTCGTCGGCCCCTGGGTCACTCAGCTCGGGTTCGGCAAAAAGAACATCGAAACCCACTGCTTTCGCCTGCCACTCGGTCAACCGGTCAAGCAGTTGCGCCTGGATCCGTCGCGACCACGGCCAGCGTCCGAGTACCTGCAGACTCTCGTCATCGATCGCAGCAATGACCACTTGCTCACTGGCCTGATTCTGCTGCCAGATCAACAGGTAGTCATAAACAAGGTGATCGATGCGCTGTAGTACCTTGCCCTGTTCCAGTAACAGCGCGAGAGCTGCGAGAGCTGCGACCAATAGGCCTCGCGCCACATGTTGATGCAGGCGCTTGAGCATAATCAGAGAATGATTATCCCGAGAACCATCAGCAACGGGACGAGCCAGACACTGTTATCAGCCGGCGGATCTACCTTCTGCACCACGCCCCATGGCCCGAGATAGCCGTCCTCTTCGACAATTCGAACACGCAGGTAGCGCACCTGGCCGGGGGTAGGCGCAAAACTAACTTTCGCCTCATCGATCAGACGGTCGAATTCAAAGGTTTCAAATTGACTGTCCAACGCCAATTGGACCTGATATTTGGCTGCACTTTCCGATGCCGGCCAGGAAGCATAGAGCTGACCGTCCCCCTCGCTCACCGAAGCATCCACCTTCTGCGGCTTGAGCTTTTGCACCCAGTGGCGGGAGATGCCCGGCGGCCCTTGCTCACCATCCTCTGCCACACTGATAACACGCCAGTAGTAGTTGCCGGGCTCAAGAATCTCGTCCGCGGTGAAACGCGGATTGCGTAGGTCGCTCGCGGTGGTAACGATCGAATGGAAATCGCGATCCGTTGCAATCTGCAGGATATATCGCTGTGCATCTGCGGACGCAGTCCAGGCCAGTTCCGCGGGCTCACCCCGGTAGACCTTGCCGCTCACAGGCTGGAGTGGCACGGGCGGGCGCGGGTGGGTATCCAACAGTAACGTGCCTAACCGGTCCTTGCCCTGCAGGCCCTCGCGATCGATCGCTCGCACCCTGAAAAGGTATTCCCCGTCTGGCAAATCCGGCAGGGTCGTCTTTGGCGAAGTGCTTTGCCGCTCCCAGGCGATCGTATCCAACGTCTCGCCCGCACCGATTTCGATCTTGTAGCCGACAGCACCCGTGACCGCCTGCCAGCGCAGGCTATCGTTGAACTTGCGTACAGGACGAGGGAAAGGCTCAAGAACCGGCGCAGGCAGAAGCGGCTTCGGCTTGCTGATCTTGCGGTCAGCATCGACCCGGATTCCCAAACCGCCTCTCAGCAAACGGGTGTTGCGCTCTTTGGATACCGCAACACGACCGCCCAGGACCTCGAAACTCGAGGCCTGCTGCGCCTCGCTCACAGCCGCACGATAGTTGGTGCCACGCACCGCGCTGATGGCCGAGGGGGTGTGGATCTCGAAACGCGAGCCAGGCCCAGCTGCGGGTGTGACACGGGTGTCCAGACGCCCTTTGAGAAGACGCATGCGCGAGTCGACCATGCCTGTTTCACCATGCGCGCTGAGGTGATCGAACCGCATCTCACTGCTCTGGTGCAAAGTCACGATCGACTGATCGGCGAAACGGATCGCCGCACTGCTGTCGTACGAAGTCTGCACAATATCACCGAGGCTGAGTTGGCTACCGGCAGTTGCTCGCTCCGACCGCTTGCCGTCCTGGCGGACGATCTGGACATTGCCCGTGACCCCTGCCACCGTCGCCTGCACTGGATTGCTGCGAATCCACTTCATCGGAACCCGAATCCGCGTGCCAGGCTGCATACGGCGCGGAAACTCGATGTTGTTCAGCCGCTGCAGTTTTCGAAAGTAACGCGGGCTGTCGAGATAACGCTCACTGAACGTCCAGAGGTTATCTCCGTCCACGACGGTGTACACCCAGTCTGAGCCATGCGCTGGCGTTACCAGACACACCACAGCCACAAACAAAGCTTTCACAAATCGACGCATACCCTGCTTTCTCTTTTTATTCGTTATCCGTGTTCAGGGGCCCCAAGGTGCCACGGTTTCCACCGCCAGCCAACTCAAATGTTCACCCCGCGTTTTTTTATCGGCCGCCAAACCCGCGTCTTAAAGGTTCGTTTGAGCCGCGAATCCCTTGTCTGAAACCAGCCCCTCTTTATCCACTTGGCTTCAGGCGTGCGATCGGATGTGCTAAATAACGGATAAATGATCCCGGGCAGCGCCCGCTCACCCGTACCCGGACATCCGCCCTATGCAACGTACCCCCGAACCCCAGGAACTGATGGCCGACCGCGAGCAGGCGCTCGCCTATGCCTCCGCCAATTTCACCGAGGCCAACACGCTTTTTGCCCGCCTGCTAAGCCAGCAGCAGCCCGGCGAGATCACTGGACGAGCCCTGGACCTTGGTTGCGGCCCGGCCGATATTCCTTTCGACCTGTTACACCAATACCCGACTTTAAAGATGGATGCCATCGACGGCGCCGAAGCCATGTTGGATATCGCCAGAAAACGCCTGGAGGATGACCCGCAAATCGCGGAACGCCTGAACCTGCATTGCGAGGTATTGCCCAGCGCCAACCTGGCAGCCAGGCACTACGACCTGATTCTCAGCAACAGCCTGCTGCACCACCTCAGTGATCCCAACGACCTCTGGCTGACGCTGAAACACTGTGCCCGTGAGAATGCCACCGTACTGGTTATGGACTTGGCACGACCGGCCAGTCCCATGGCCGTCGACACCCTGGTGGAAACCTACGCGATGAATGAACCCGATGTGTTACGCGAAGACTTCCGTAACTCGCTGCATGCGGCCTACACCGTGCACGAAATTCAGCAACAACTCCGGCACAACGGTCTGGAAGGCATTGAGGTCAGCATGGTCAGCGACCGCCACTGGGCTGCCCGCGGCAACTATCACCCCAGGGATTAGTCGCCCCCAGCAGAGACGGCTTGTGGCAAACTCGCCAGATGCGACATGTCTTCACCAAGATGCATGGCCTGGGCAACGACTTCGTCGTGTTCGACGCCACCCAGGACACCATAGAACTCGATACCCGACAGCTGCAATTTCTGGCCGATCGGCGCTTCGGCGTGGGCTGTGACCAGGTCCTGCTGGTGGAAGCACCCCGCGATGCCCACACGGATTTCTACTACCGCATCTTCAACGCGGATGGTTCCGAAGTGGAACAGTGCGGCAACGGTGCGCGTTGCTTCGCTCGGTTCGTCCGCAGCCATGGGCTGACCGACAAAAAAGTGATCGACGTGGGTACTGCGCGCGGCAACATACAACTGAGCGTGCTCGATGACGAACAGGTCAAAGTCAACATGGGCGCCCCTATGCTTGAGCCGCGTGAGCTACCATTCGACGCACCTGAGCGGGCCATCACTTACCCGCTGGAGGTCGCGGGTCAGCGGTTGGAGGTCAGCGCGGTATCCATGGGCAACCCGCACGTGGTGCTGCTGGTAGATGAGGTGGACGAAGCTGATGTGGAAACGCTCGGTCCCCAACTCGAGTCTCACGCGGCCTTCCCGGCGCGCGTGAACGCCGGCTTCATGGCGGTGCGCTCACGCGAGCGCATTGATCTTCGCGTCTACGAACGCGGCTCCGGCGAGACCCTCGCCTGCGGCACCGGCGCCTGTGCCGCGGTGGTTGCCGGCCGCCTGCGCGGCCTGCTCGACGAACAGGTGGAAGTAAGGCTGCCAGGCGGAAATCTTGTGATAAGCTGGCGCGGAGAGGGCCAACCGGTATGGATGACAGGCCCGGCAACCGAGGTTTTCGAGGGGTCCATCGATCTATGAGCCTGCAGCATGACGATCTGGATGAGCGCAGTGATGACCTGCCGCAGAAGATTGCCGACTACCTGGCTGTGCACCCGGATTTTTTCGAACACCATCCGGATGCCCTGGCGGCGATCGATATCCCTCACCCGACCGGCAATGCGGTTTCGCTGATCGAACGCCAGGTGCGGGTGCTGCGCGAACAGAACGAGAATTATCGCAACCAGCTGGAACAGCTGATCAGTGTTGCGCGTGAAAACGAGTCGCTGGCGACGCGTCTGCATCGTCTGACCTTGTCACTGATCGAGACCCGCAGCTTCGACGAGGTGCTCAACACGCTGCAGGACGAACTGCGCAATCTTTTTCAGGCCGACGCGGTGGAGATGAAGCTGTTTTCACGCGAAGAGCTGGATGCCCATTCCAACGAAGCGGGTCCAGCGATGTTCAATGATTTTCTCGATCGTCAGCGCCCCAGCTGTGGCGAGCTGCCGGCCGAGCAACTCGAGTATCTGTTTGGCTCGCAGGCCAGCGAGACCGGCTCCGTGGCCCTGATCCCTATCCACTCACCGCCCCTGGTAGGCGTGCTCGCCATCGGCAGCCGTGACCCGAAACGCTTCCATGCGAGCAAGGGGGTCGATTTTCTGCAACGCCTGGCCGATGTGGTCAGCGCAACCCTCAGTGCCGTGTCCAGCCCCGGCCTGTAGACGAGCGTGGACGCCAAGTCGTTAACTTCTGAGCGGCTCATCCGGGAATTCATCGACTACCTGCGCTTCGAGCGCCGTCTCTCGTCGCGCACCCTAGAGGCATATCAACGCGACCTGCTTGATTACCAACAGTTCTGCGAGCGGCACCAGCTGCAACCCTGGGAGGGCGTGCAGCAACACCAGATCCGCCAGTACGCAGCAGCACGTCACCGCGATGGACTTTCGGCCAAGAGCCTGCAACGCCACCTGTCATCGCTGCGCGGCCTGTTCAATTTCCAGGTGCGAGAGGGCTTGACCGAACACAATCCGGCTGAAGGCGTGCGCGCCCCGAAAACCCAACGCAAGCTGCCCAGTACCCTGGATGTCGACCAGGTGGGACACCTGTTGAGTATCGCTGGTGATGAACCTCTGGACCTGCGTGACCGGGCCATCATGGAACTGTTCTATTCCTCCGGTCTGCGCCTGAGCGAACTGGCAGCGCTGGACGTGCATGCCCTGCGCAACAGTGAGGGAGTCCTGGACATCGTGGGCAAGGGCAGCAAGGCCCGGCGCGTGCCGGTCGGTCGACTTGCACGCGAAGCAGTGGATGCCTGGCTGGCCGTGCGGGGCCAGCTGGCCCGATCTGGTGAAAACGCGCTATTCGTAAGCCAGCGTGGTGGCCGTTTGAGTCCCCGCAGTATTGAGGCACGGATCAGCAAGCGCGCGCGCGAACAGGGAATGCCCCGCCACGTACACCCGCACATGTTGCGCCATTCTTTTGCCAGCCACCTGCTTGAATCATCCGCCGACCTGCGCGCCATCCAGGAATTGCTCGGCCACTCGGATATCAGTACCACTCAGGTCTACACCCATCTCGACTTTCAACACCTTGCAAAGGTGTACGACCAGGCTCACCCGCGGGCCCGCAAAAAGAAGGCAACATAGTTTGTGACTTGGGGCATTCATTGCTTCGAATCCGATCAGCGGGGGGAACACCGTAAGGCGCACATCGGGTGACTCGCAGGGTGGCCTCGCAATCAAGGTGGCTGGGCATACCCTGGCGCTTTGAATCTGGCCTTCACAGAGGAACTCCTATCCTCCGGAGCTGCTCCTGTTGGCGTTGCCAGCGTTTTGGACTGGTTGACACGCAGGTCCCATTGCCACAAGCAAAAAACTGAACCAACGGCAGACCCCGTTGGTTTACGGCATCGCACTTGTAGGCGCTTTTGTGTTGCCTGCCCCTGAGGGGGTGTTTTCTACTTGCACGCTGGAATCGATTACAATGCCCGGCTCCGTTTGCAGAAAGTGATCTGAATCCCGTGCAGGAAATCCACGCAACAACCATCCTTTCAGTGCGCCGCAATGGCAAGGTCGTGATCGGCGGTGACGGCCAGGTCTCGATGGGCAACACGGTCATGAAAGGCAATGCCCGCAAAGTGCGCCGCCTTTACAAGGGCCAGGTGCTGGCTGGCTTTGCAGGCGCCACCGCAGATGCCTTCACCCTGTTCGAACGGTTTGAGGCCAAGCTGGAAAAGCACTCCGGCCACCTGACCCGTGCTGCCGTCGAGCTGGCCAAGGATTGGCGCACAGACCGTATGCTGCGCCGCCTCGAGGCCCTGCTGTTGGTCGCTGACAAGGAGGCCTCGCTGATTCTCACCGGCACCGGCGACGTGGTCGAACCGGAAGGTGAAGGCAGCCTCATGGCGATCGGCTCCGGCGGCAGTTACGCGCAGGCTGCAGCGCGTGCCATGCTCGATAACACGCAACTGGCAGCACGCGAGATCGTCGAAAAAGGCCTCGGCATTGCGGCCGACATCTGTGTCTTCACCAATCACAACCTGGTCATCGAAGAGCTGGATTACGATGTCTGATATCACCCCTGAAGCGATCGTCCACGAACTCGACAAGCACATCATCGGCCAACAGGAAGCAAAACGCTCGGTAGCGATTGCCCTGCGCAACCGTTGGCGCCGTGCCCAGGTTGAACCTGAGCTACGCAACGAGATCACCCCCAAGAACATCCTCATGATCGGCCCGACCGGGGTAGGCAAGACCGAGATCGCACGGCGTCTGGCCAAACTGGCGAATGCGCCTTTCATCAAGGTTGAAGCCACCAAGTTCACCGAGGTCGGTTATGTCGGCCGCGAGGTGGACTCGATCATCCGCGACCTTGCCGACAGCGCCGTGAAGATGGTGCGCGAACAGGAAATGGACAAACTGCAGGACGTGGCCCTGGAAGCCGCCGAGGAGCGGATTCTCGATGCCCTCCTGCCGCCCGCCCGTACCAGCAGCTGGGAGGATGAGGTAAGCACTTCTCAGGGCAGCGCCACCCGCGACAAGTTCCGAATCAAGCTGCGCAATGGCGAACTGGATGACAAGGAAATCGAAATCGAAACGGCGGCTTCTCCGCTTGGCGTTGAGATCATGGCTCCACCCGGCATGGAGGAGATGACCAACCAGCTGCAGGGCCTGTTCCAGAACATGGGTAGTGGTCGCACCAAGAAACGCAAGCTGCGGATCAGGGATGCGATGAAGGCGCTCGCCGATGAGGAGGCCGCCAAGCGCGTCAACGAGGAGGATCTCAAGTTGCGCGCCCTGGAGATGGTCGAGCAGCACGGCATCGTCTTCCTGGACGAACTGGACAAGGTCACCAGCCGCGCCGAGACCTCGGGAGCCGACGTCTCGCGCGAAGGCGTGCAGCGCGACCTGCTACCGCTGGTGGAGGGAAGCACCGTCTCGACCAAGCATGGGATGGTCAAGACTGATCACATCCTGTTCATCGCCTCCGGCGCCTTTCACCTGAGCAAGCCTTCCGACCTGATCCCGGAACTGCAGGGCCGGCTGCCCATTCGCGTGGAGCTGAACGCCCTGAGCAGCGATGATTTCGTGCGCATCCTGACCGAGCCCGACGCCTCGCTCACCGAGCAATACCAGGCGCTGCTGGCGACCGAGGGCGTGGACCTGGAGTTTACCGAAGACGGTATCCGACGCATCGCCGAGATTGCCTGGCAGGTCAACGAATCCACCGAGAACATCGGCGCACGCCGGCTGCATACCGTGATGGAGCGCCTGCTGGAAGAGGTGTCTTTTATGGCCCCCACTTACGCAGGCCGGACCGTCACCATCGATGGCGACTATGTGAACCGGAATCTGGAGAGCCTTTCCGAAGACGAGGATCTGTCGCGCTACATCCTCTGATGCCAGTCAGGCGCCCGGCAGCGCATCCTCATCTGAAAGAGACTGCAGTTCTCCGCGCTTACGCATCCCGAGCAGAGCCTCCATCAAAAGTGAATGGCGCCCCCACATAGACGGTTCATGAAAAGCGACTTTCAGGGCAAAATCTTCCAGAACAAAGGCTTCGCTCGCATTTCTTACCGCCTTCCTTGCCAGGTAACGAGCCCATTGCTTTTCGTCTCGATAGGTTTCCTTGGGCAACGGTTTGTCACGCAACGCCCTAGAGGCGACAAACCAATCCCAAGGTTGCTCCAGTAGCCGCCTGTGCTCCGAGGATAGTTCAATGCCCTTGCGCTCGGCCACGTCGCGCAGCCGCTGAAAAATATCGCGGTTGGCTCGCCGGCGGGTATCCAAGCCTGCACTTTGGGAAACCTGCCCTGTGGAATGCACGTTATAGATGACGGAGGCACCCGACGAATGCAGGAACTTTGCGCCGAGTACAGCTGCAAAAAGCACCCATTCGCGATCCTGCTCTACCTTCCGTTCTGGCCAGATTGCCTGCTCCTTCAGCAACATCTCGATCAGGCCACGCCGCCAAAGGAAACTATGTGGCGGCGCCCATTTGCATTCCAATAGGCGCAGTAGATAGTCATTTTCCTGTTTGAGGTTGAATGACCATTCAGCAATTTGCTTTGACGCTTCACTGGCCTTCCAACGTGCGGCTGCGTGGGCAGTGCCAAAGAAAATGCTATTCAAGGCTTTCGCGGTGGGAGGCAGGTCAGGAAATGCTTCGAGCTGGCAACGCCAGATCCAGTCGCCATAGCTCACGTCAAAATCCGGGCTGTTTTGCAACGCCCGAACCTGCAACTCCAGCTTGCGCGGCGCGAGTTCGTCATCGGCATCCAGAAAAAGCACATAGTCACCACTCACCTGACGCAACCCTTGAAGGCGCGCGCGATTCGCACCGGGCTCGTCACACCTCAGGGTTTTGACGTCCAGACTCAGCTCATTACCCAATTGCCTGGCCAGGGCTAGACTTTCGTCATTACTGCCGTTGTCGACGAACAACACCTCAACGGGGCTGTATGTCTGATTGGCACAACTCGTCAGTGCTGCGGTGACTGTCCGGCTGCAGTTGAGACAGGGAATGATGATGGAGACCAGTTCGTTCAAACTGCTCCCTCCGACTCTTTGCCAGACAAACGCCGATAGCCCAGCTTTGCTGCGAAGGGCTCAACTGCGCGTTTCAGGTCTTCGAAGTCATCCTCTGCGAGCTTCGGTTCTGCAAGCGGCGGAGAACCATCAAGCCAGTGTTCCTGTGCATCAAGGTCCACACC
>JAAUXZ010112248.1_pt1 | contig 12733 bp, 11 predicted proteins | sample 7278131 | NCBI WGS metagenome assembly JAAUXZ01 (sample SAMN14350119, study PRJNA611818) | marine sediment metagenome | isolation source: surface marine sediment (3m) | place: French Polynesia: Moorea | collected 2018-08
AATGGACATCTCGACCACGTTTACTACTAACCTTCTCCTGATAGCCAACGCTGCGATGCTTGCGGCGGCAGCCATCGCCATCATCCGGTTTCGGCAACAGGCGCGGCGATTCGAAAAGTTCTGGGAGAGCCCGGTTGGAGCCGCGATGGCCGAGACCGAGGCGCTCAACGCACAGAGCAAGGCGGCGCCGGATGCGGAACTCGCACGGAAGGTATCCGAGCTGCAAGGAGTCGTCTGGAAGCTGGCTCAGAAGAAACCTGCCGCCGAGCAGGCGCCGAAGAAGCAGCTGCCAATCGAGAACGCGGTTCGCATGGCCAAGCACGGAGCCTCGATAGGAGAACTGATCCGCAGCTGCGGATTGACGATTGGGGAAGCGCAGCTCATGCGCAAACTGCATGGCAATAAAGCTGCACGGACAATTAACTGAAAGGGAATTCCGGGTGACCAAGAATAATGACGAATTCAGGTTTGTCAGCCTGCTTGCGCTCGAGTTGGACAACGGGGATATCTCACTGCCCTCGCTGCCCGATGTCGTGCTGAAGATCCGCCAGCTGCTCGCGGACGAGAATACCGATTTCGAGCGCCTCGGCCGTGCGATCAGCATGGATCCGGTGCTCGTGTCAAAGCTGTTTATCCACGCCAACTCGGCGTTCTACAACCGGGCCAACGTAAAAATCGAAAATCTCGAGACCGCAATATCCCGTCTCGGGATCGAAGCGGTCCGCAACACCGCGATGTCAATGGCCATGCAGCAACTGTATTCGTCTGAAAAGCACAGCCATGCGGGGCAGTACCTGCGCGGAGTCTGGGCGCGAGGTATGAAGATATCGAGCATGGCGTTTTCGGTGGCTTCCGGGAAGCCGGGACTCAACAATGAAACGGCGTTTCTTTGCGGACTTCTGAACGAAGTCGGCAAGCTGTACATCATCACCAAGGCAGAGGAGTTTCCCGAACTGCTCGGCAACAAGTCGTCGTTCAACCAGGTGCTCGAGAAATGGAACTCCCAGATCAGCAAGAGCATCATCGAGTCCTGGGGCTTTCCCGACGAAGTAGCGCAATCGGCCGATCCGTCAAGCTACGTTGACCAGGATAGCGAAACGCCGCCTACTTACGCGGACGTGCTGGCGGTCGCCAGGGGGTTGGTCGACTACGGACAGGACGGTTCCCTCGATTTCGAGGCCGACCCGTCGTGCATCAAACTGCAGGTCAATAGCGATACCGTGTCCGGCATCATGGCGTCCTATCGCGACAAGCTGCAGTCGATGCAGCAGTCGCTGAACTGACGGCAACGCTTACTCGGCTACCTTGTCCAGTTGCAGGCGGCGCATCCGCAGCGTTTCCGACTCCTTGTTGAACATGTGCTGTATCAGCATTTCGCGTTCGCTGGGCATCATGCCATGAAACTCCACGGCGATTCCGACGGTGTAAGTGTCGGGGTCGTTGCCGGGAGGCACCTCTGCGTGACGGACGACACGGCAGAAAGTCTCGACCATACGCTTGTCCGATGCGAGCAGCATGCGCAGGTGAAGCTTCGCGCCGACCTCAATTTGCTGCTTGCTCGGGAACACGATGCCATCGGCCCCAACGTCACATTGCAGAAGCTGCTGCTGGGCCAGGTCCGCCTTGGTCTGCTGGACGCCGGGCAGCGCATCGAACAGCAGGTTGATCTTGTCGTTCAGTAGTGTGATGCACTTACCGACCGTGTCGGACTCTCCGGTCATGCGGTACATGGTTTCGGACAATCGTGCGTCGATCTCGACCAGGCGAGCCCGCAGATCGTCGTTTTCGCCACGACTGATCTTGCGATGCGCAAGGCCTAACTCAAATTCCTCGTCGGTCAGGAGATCGTACTTCAGGTACGCGGATTCGTTGACACGAAAGGACCGCCTGTTTTCGTCGCCATTGCTCATGGTGTCAGTTCCTCGATGTTGTCAGCCGACGCATCGGCGACGTCTGGCTGGGTTGCGGCGCCCATAATGCTCATATCTGATAGTTGGTCGATGTCGCCGCCGCGGACGATACTCACGTCGACACGGCGGTTCTTGGCTCGATCTTCCGCCGTATCGTTGGGCGCGCGCGGCCGTGTATCGGCATGCCCCATGATCGTTACGCGAGCGGCATCGATCGTCGACCGTTTGAGCAACTCGTGCGTGACGGAAACCGCCCGGGAAGAAGACAGCTCCCAGTTGGACCGGAAGCGAACATTGCTGATGGGCACATTGTCGGTATGACCGGCGATCGTGACCTCGCCGCTGTTGTTGTCAATCAACTCGGCGATTTTGGCCAGCACCGGCACGAACTCGGGGCGAACGTCGGCATAGCCGGAGTCGAATGACGCGTTCTCCATGATGTGAACGATGATTTTCATACCCTCGGTCTGGATAGCCACGCTGCCTTGCTGGATCTCTTCTTTCAGCGCCATCCGCAGCCGCCGCGCGTGGTCGCGGGTTTCCTCGATCTCCTTGGATTCCCGGTCCAGCGCGTCAAGCGTGTTGCGGTTCGAGTCGATCGTGAACTGCCGGACCTGGTTGAGTGGTGTGTCTTCCGGTTTGCCGGGGCTGAACTCCTGGGCGACGACGCTCGTGCCCTTGGGGATCGTGCGGACCTGGATCTCGGACTGCACGCCGAATGCGTCTTTCATCGAGCCGGAAAGTTGCTTGAACTTCGCCACGTCCATCTCGGAGAACGACAGCAGCAGCACGAAAAAGCACATTAGCAGCGTCATCAGGTCGGCAAAGGTCATTACCCAGGCCGGGACTCCCTTTTTCTCCTGTTTTTGCGGCGCTCCGTCAGACATGGTGTTTCACCGGCGTCCGGTCAGCTTTCGAGCTCGTCTTCTGAGCGCTGCGAGCGCGGCAGGTAGGCTTCGAGCATTGGGCCTATGACGCGTGGATTCTGGCCTGCCTGGATGCTGAGCAGCGCATCGATGATCAGCGACTTCGCGGTGTTTTCTTCCCGACTGCGAACTGCCAGTTTGTCGGCAATCGGCAGGGCGACCATGTTGGCGAGGATGGCGCCGTAGAGCGTCGTTAGCAGGGCGACGGCCATGGCGGGTCCGATTTGCTTCGGATCGTCCATGTTGGCCAGCATCTGCACGAGGCCGATCAGGGTGCCGATCATGCCCATGGCGGGCCCGACGTCGCCAATCGCCTTGAAAATATCCTGGCCGTCGTTGTGCCGTGTGAGCGTCTGGTTCAGGTCCTTCTGCAGCATGGCGCGCACGGTTTCGGCCGGGTGCCCGTCGATCAGCAGGCCGAGTCCCGTCTTCATGAACGGATCCGGAATCTCAGCGTCCTCGAGGGCCAGCAGTCCTCCCTGGCGCGCGGTCTTCGCCAGCTCGACGGACGTGGCGATGAGGTCTTCCGGTTTGCTGGGCTGGTATAGAAATGCCTTCAGGGCAATGCCGGCGGCGCCAAGAAACTTGCCCAGGCTGAACTTGATCATCGTGACGAGCACGGTGCCGCCCAGTACGACCAGTAGTGAAGGGGTATTGACGAATGTGCCGGCGGAGCCGCCGAGTACGATCGAGGTTAGTACAATCCCGAACGCGCCAATTAGCCCGATGAGTGTCGCCAGGTCCAAATCTGTCTCCCAATGCCAGCAAAAAGGCCCAACGAGCCTCTATAGTGTTATCGGCAGAAACGGCGCAGTCTTTAGCTTTCTGAGCCTTTCTGGGCGGTCCGATCCTGCCGCCTCATGCGTGCCCGGGAATAGCCCTCAGTCGGCGCATTCGGCGGCTTCCTTGTCATTGGATTTCGCGGCGTAAAGCGCCTTGTCGGCCCGCTCGATGAACGATTTGGCGGAGTCTTCGTCCTTGATCTGCGTATACCCGACGGAGCAGGAAATGTCATTGGCGCCCTGGAGCTCGGGGATTTTCAGGTCGTCGACCAGTTTCAGGAACCGGTCGACCAGTTTGGTGGCATGGGTGGCCGATGTGTCGTTGAGGACGACGGCGAATTCGTCTCCGCCATAGCGTGCGACGACGTCGCCCTTGCGAATAAATGAGCGCTCCAGGCACTCGCCAATGGCCCGCAGGACGGCATCGCCTGCCGCGTGTCCATAGGTGTCGTTGACTTGCTTGAATTTGTCGACGTCGATCATGACCAGGGTGACCGGAAGATTCAGCATGAAGTGCAGGTTCAGGCTTTGGTCCACTGCAGAATCGAACGCGCCCCGGTTGTACACATCGGTGAGAGGATCGCGCTTCATTTCCTCTTTCGCGGCAACCAGGTCCTGGCGGAGGCTCGCCAGCCGGTGCTGCAGTTCACCGACCTGCTCTTCGTAGGCGCGCCGCTGTTCGCTGAAGGTCTCGTCAACCTTGCGGACTGTTTCCTCGAGCACGGCCTTGACGTTGCTCAGGTCGCCTTCTTCGACCGCTGAACGGACGTGCTTCAGGCCTTTGTTGACCGTGTCCTCGGTGCTCTTGTCACGGGGACCGATGCTGCGCAAGCCGATAACGAGGTCTTCGACGATTTCCCGGTAATTACCGAGCCGCTCCATGACAAACGACTTTTCCGCACGCCGTCGATCGGCGACGAACACACGTAGCTTGGACCATTGTCGTTCGCCATCGATCGACTGGATGACATCGAACTCGGGCACCGCCGCACCGTTTTCGACATGGCGTGCAAATTCCTCGCAATAGCCGCGGAACTGGTCGTGCTCCATGTCCTGTCCGAGCGGAAACGACTGGTCGCCTATCACCCGAATGACGGATCCCAGCGTGTCCAGTGCACCGTCTTCCAGGGAATAGGTTTTTTTCTTGCTGGTGGCATTGCTCACGGTGGTAGCTCTCCTGGGGACGTTCGCGACACAGCCAGCCGCCACCGGATGGCGGTTGACACTCTGGTTATCGCCAAAATGTCCGAAATCTTGAATTTATTTTGCCAAATAGGAAAAAAAACCCATATACTCTGTCGTGGTTTCTGCGTATGGTTTATATGGGGCAAAAAACCTACTTTGAGAACAGGAGTTGAGCATCGCCTGGGAACGCGACCCGATGACCACAAATCTGCCGTATGGCGGGCAAATCGCATGAGCAGAGAAGACTTTGTCATCCTGGTGGTCGGCCGCTCGGACCAGGACGCCGAAAATCTGAAACGTCTCATCGAGTTCATGGATACGCCGCACGTCTGTGCCGCGAAGATCACCAATTGGCGCGACTCACTGGACGGCCATCGCCTCGAAGCGATGTTTGTCGGCCCGGACCTCACCAGCGACGAAGTTGACAAGCTGGTTTCAGAGGTCGGCGAGTTCGACCCCAACGTGTCTATTGTCCTCCCCGAAACCGAGGCAGTGAGCTAAGCGAAGTCCGCGCCCGGAGTGCAGCGGCATTCCTGCTGTCAGTCATACTTCCTGTTGCAGTGCGGACACCTTGCCGCTGCTTCTTCCTGTTGCAGCGCGGCCTGCACCATGCCGGCGTCGAGGATCTGGCTCGCGGTCGTCCGGTCCAGGCCAAGGTCCTGGCGCAATTCCTCGAGGTCAAGCAGTTCGTCGTCACTGAGGATGCCATCGTCGAGAGCCTCGCTGGCCTTGTCAGCATAGCGATCCATGCTGAGCTTCAACTGACGGGCGTATCCCGTGGCGAGAATACTGGTTGGCAGAGCAACCATGCCGATGCCGACTACGGCAATCAGCGCGCCGAAGATCTTGCCGCCGTCGGTGATCGGCGTGACGTCCCCGTAACCCACTGTTGTAAGCGTTGCGAAGGCCCACCACATGGCAGCCGGAATGCTGCCGAAATCTTCCGGTTGCGAAACCCGTTCGAAGTGATACATGCCGGCCGCCGCAAACAGCATGATCGTCACGAGAATCAGAAACGACGCGGCCAGGGCCCGGCCGTTCTCCTTCACGGCGATGATCAGCATGTTCAGCGTCGCAAAGTAACGGGTCAGCTTGAGGACGCGAATGAGGCGGATTGCACGCAGTAGCCGCATGTCGGCGACGCCCGGAGCGACAAAGGCGCTCAGGTAGAACGGCAGGATGGCCAGCAAGTCGACAATGGCGTGGAAGGAGAAGACGAAGCGGATCCTGCCGGTCACGGCATTACCTTTTGCGTTCTCGCGGTCCTCCAGGCAACTCCATACACGTAGCAGGTATTCAATCGAGAATACCGCGATCACGAATACGTCGAACCAGTAGATCGCGTTGCCGTATTGCTCCTCGACCGCCGGCATCGATTCCAGCACGACGGCGGCCACGCTGCAGATGATGAGCGTTATCAGCACTATGTCCACGACCTTACTAGCAGTGTCATCCGGCTGCGCGGTTTCGAGCAGCCTGAACACGGTCGCGCGTGTTGTCGTTGTGCGCTTCTTGGTGCGCATCACGCTGTGGTCTGAAAGGTCGTCGAGCATGTCCCTGATTTCCGCCTTCTACTCGTCCTGTAGCGGCGCTGGCACGCATTTCTTTAGGCGGGCCGGCTAAATAATTTCGCGAAAATGGCGACAACCCGGAGGTAACGATCTCTCGAGAACAGGCGGTTGCGGATGTCAGCAGGAACTTACGAACAAAAGACGGCGCAGCGCGGACGCACGAGCGCATGGGTCACGGCGGCGATGAGTCGCGGCATCATGCTGCTGGCGGCTGCCGGCACTTTGTATGGTTGCGCCGGTACGCGTGCCGTCGACATGTCCACGGGGCATCTCACCGAGCCACCGGCCGTGCCCGAGGAAGCGCCACCGCCCGTGGCCGAGGCGCCGGCGGTTCCGCCCCCGGCTCCGGCCCCGCCGGTCGAGACGTACACGGTCGTCGTCAAAGACGTTCCGGTTGGAGACCTGCTGTTTTCGCTGGCCCGGGATGCCGGCCTTGACGTCGATATCCAGACCGCAGCCGACAAGACCGTGACGCTGAACGCGGTCGAGCGCCCCCTGCGCGAGATCCTCTCGCGCATCGCCGAGCACGCACAACTTCGCTACGAGTTACGCGGCTCGAACCTGGTTATCCAGGACGATGAGCCGTACTGGCAGAATTACCACGTCGATTACGTGAACATTGCTCGGTCGAGTCGGGGTGAGGTCGGTGTGGCGACGCAAATCGCCACGTCCGGGGGCAGTGTCGACGAGCAGGGCACCCAGCAGGGAGACGACCAGGGCAACACCTCGAAGACGACGGTGACAAACAACTCCGACAACGACTTCTGGGCGGCACTAAAGACCGGTCTGACGTCAATCATTAGTGACAGCCCGCAAGACGCCGGGGACACCCGACCCGAGGCGCATGACCCGGTTATTGCCAACCCGATGAGCAGCATCGTGACCGTATTCGGCACCCAGCGCGACCAGCGCCGGGTGCAGGAATACCTGGACCGCATCATGGCGAATTCCCAACGCCAGGTGCTGATCGAGATGACGATCGTCGAGATCATACTCAGCGACAACTTCCAGGCCGGTGTCGACTGGCAAAAACTCTCTGAATCGATGGGCGGCGATGGCGATTTCTCCCTGAAGACCGACTTTCTCGGCGGCGATTTGCAGACTGCGCCTTTTGTCGCAATGGGCTTTGAAGGCATCGAGGCTCTTGGCGGAACCATCACGGCCACGATTCGCCTGCTGCAACAGTTCGGCGACACCAAGGTTTTGTCCAGCCCCAAGATCATGGCGTTGAACAACCAGACGGCCCTGCTCAAGGTGGTCAACGAAGAAGTGTTCTTTACGGTCGAACTGGACATCCGCGAGGCCACCCGGGACATTCCCGAGCGCCGCACATTCACGAGTGAGCTGCACACGGTTCCGGTGGGTCTCGTGATGAGCGTTACGCCGCAGATCAGCAACGGCGGCTTCGTCAGTCTCAATATCCGACCAACAATCAGCCGCATCACGGGTTTCGCGGTCGACCCGGCGCCCCGCCTCGCCGGGGCCGAGTTCGACAACCTCATTCCCGAGATCCAGGTTCGCGAGATCGAATCGCTGCTGCAGGTGTTTGACGGCCGGACTGTGGTCTTGGGGGGTCTGATGCAGAACGAGCAGACCAGCTCCAAGGACGGCGTCCCGGGCCTGTCGAAAATACCGGGCGTCGGCAAGCTGTTCTCGTATACCCGGGACAACCTGGTCAAGACCGAACTCGTGATATTTCTGAAGCCAACGATCGTCACGAATGGCACCAGCCCGCAAGGCAGTCCGCGCCCGGGCGACTACTATGAGGTGCCGAGCACCCAGCCCGTGGCTTATCGTCCCGAATACCGCTGAGAGTTGCCGAGGTGAAGAGCCCACTCGTTGAAGCACTGCGCAATGCCACGGAGGAGGCCGCTGACAGCCGCTCCGATGCACCTGAAACGCCGCCGCAGGAACAGGCTCCGGCAAACGATCCGCCGGGTGACAGCAATCCGCCGTTCGACTCGGACGATCTCGAGTTGATGGAGACCTCCGCCATGCAGCGGCAGGCGGACACTGACCCGGAATCGGCTCCCGAGGCCGACTTTGCGGCAACCCGCTCGCTCGACATCGACGATGACGAGGCGGCGAACGAGCCGGGCGATTCGCTGCAAGATGACCTGGTGCATGCAACGCCAGAGTTACCGTCTACACGACCTGCGCGCATGCCGAGGCACGTCTTGTACGCACCATTGCTATGCCTCGGCGTCGGCGTGCTGGCTGCAGCCGGCCACTATGCTTACCACTGGATCATCGGCGCGCAGCACGAGGCGGACCTGGCCGTGTTATCGGACCGCGATCGCGCGCAACTGGCGGGCGCTACCGAGCCGCTGCCGGAACAGGCCGCCAATCCGTTTAGCATGCTGCCGGAAATGCCGAGACCTCGTACCAGGCAGGCGGCCCCTGAACGCGACACTGGCGCCGCGTCCCCGGCACCCGCACCACAACAGTCCCCGCCGGCCGAGACCTCGCGGGCCGCTCCGCTCCAGACCGGCGTCGGCGATCCGGCGTTCACGGTTTTATCCGAAGCGTTCTCCGCATTCGAGGCGGGAGACATGGGTGCGGCAGAATCGGCCTATCGCGATGCGCTGGCGATCTCGCCGCGACACCCGAATGCCCTGCAGAGCCTGGCGGCGATTCTCTACGCCACGGACCGGCGAGACGAGGCGAAACAACTGTATGACACGCTGCTGTCCGTCGAACCGGACAACGCCGCGGCCGCCGCCGCGTTGCTGGGCCTGCGCGATGACGTCGCCGTCAGCGGGGTTAAGCACCTGATTCAAAGGCATCCGGAGTCGGGCCAATTGCGGTTTGCGCTCGGCGTGAAGTACGCGGAGCAGGCCAGGTGGCCGGAAGCGCGCGCCGCCTTCGCGGAGGCCCTGCAGCTGGAACCGGGAAATCCCGAGTACCTGTACAACCTCGCAGTCACCCTCGAACACCTGCAGCGCTACGAAGAAGCGCGCGGCGCCTATGACCTGACGCTGGCGCAAGCAGATTCGAGCACCTACCTCGATCGCGCCGTGATCGCACGCCGTATCGATCAGCTGGACGCGTTGAGTGCAGAACCAGGAGCAAGCCAGTGACGACGATTACCGTTCGCAAGCTGACACCTGAAGACCCTGGTCTACCGCTGGGCGAGCGCCTGATCGAGGCCGGACTCATCACCGAAGACCAGCTGCAGGTAGCGCTCAAGGAACAGAGCCGCAAGGACGAGCCTCTCGGGCGCATCCTGGTCAAGCTCGGACTGATCTCCGAAGGCATGCTGCGCGATACGCTCGGCGAGTCACTCGGCCACGAAAGCGTTGACCTGTCGACAGTCATTCCGGATCCCGACGCGCTGCAGATGGTGCCGAAGAACATTGCCCGGCGCTACAACATGCTGCCGATCAACTTCGACAAGAACAACAAGGTCCTGACGCTGGCGATGGCGGACACCTATAACGTTGTGGCCATGGACCAGGTTGGCGCGCTGCTTGGCGCCGGCGTCGGGATAACCGCGCTGGTCGCGGGAGAGGCCGAGATCGAGGCGGCTATCGAGCAGTTCTACGAGTTCGAACTGTCGCTGCAAGGCATCCTGCATGAGATCGATACCGGGGAGGCGGAACAGCTCAGCGTCGGCGTCGAGAACGAGGAATACAACCATCCGCTGATTCGATTGGTCGACGCCATTCTCGCGGACGCGGTCAAGCGCGACGCTTCGGACATCCACCTCGAGCCGGAAGCGGGCTTCCTGCGTGTGCGATACCGAATTGACGGCGTGCTGCGGCAGGTGATGGCGCTGCACAACAGTTACTGGCCGGGCATGGTGGTGCGACTGAAAGTCATGTCGAAGATGAACATCGCCGAGACCAGGGCGCCCCAGGACGGGCGTATCTCACTGACCCTGGCCGGGCGGCCGATCGATTTTCGAGTTGCCTGCCAGCAAACGACTCACGGCGAGAACTTCGTGCTCCGCGTGCTCGACCGCAGCAAGGGCATCGTGCCGCTCGAGAAGCTCAACCTGGTTCGGGAAACGCTGACGTCGCTGCAGGTCATGATGGCCCGTCCGGAGGGAATCATTCTTGTGACCGGCCCTACCGGTAGCGGCAAGACCACAACCCTCTATTCGATGCTGAACTGGCGCAATGACGAGACCGTCAACATCATGACACTCGAAGATCCGGTTGAGTATCCGATGGCGATGATCCGGCAGACGTCGATCAACGAAGCTGCCAAGCTGGATTTTGCAAACGGTATTCGTTCGATGATGCGCCAGGACCCGGATGTCATCCTCGTCGGCGAAATCCGTGACGAGGATACTGCCGAGATGGCGTTCCGGGCGGCCATGACCGGGCACCAGGTGTACTCGACGCTGCACACGAATTCGGCGCTGGGCGTCATTCCCAGGTTGCTCGATATCGGCGTCAAGCCGCAGATCATGGCGGGCAATATCATCGGCATCGTGGCCCAGCGACTGGTGCGCCGGCTGTGCCGGCACTGCAAGCAGGCGCACGCGCCCGATGACACCGAAAAGAAGCTGCTGGCGATCAGCAGCAACAAGCCGGTGTTGCTCTACCGGGAGAACGGCTGCGAAGCCTGTAATTTCACCGGCTTCAAGGGACGGGTCGCGGTGATGGAAGTGCTCAAGATCAACGCACGGCTGGACGAGTTGATCGCCAGCGGCGCGACGCGCCGGGAACTGCACGAGGCGGCTGTCGAAGCAGGACTGCGCGACCTGGCTGAAGATGCCGCTCGACATGTGCTCGCTGGCACGACGAGCGTCGGCGAGGTTTCGCGCGTTGTCGACCTCACATCGCGTGTCGGGTAGCCGCCATGCCGTATTACAACTACAGGGCCCTGGATACTAGCGGCGGGATCTGCGAGGGACAGCTCGAGGCGCCAAGCGAGCACGCGCTGGAGACGCAGCTGCGGCAGTCTGGGATCGAGCTACTGCGCTGTGCCGAGAAGACGTCGCGGCGATTCGGCCGTAGCAGCAAGGTACGGCGCAAGGATCTCATCAACTTCTGCTATCACATGGCGCAGATGACGCGGGCCGGGCTGCCGATCCTGGAAGCGTTGTCGGATATGCGTGACAGCCTGGATCCGGGGCACTTCAAGGAGGTCGTCGCGCAACTGATCTCCTCGGTGCAGGTGGGCAAGACACTGTCGCAGGCAATGACCGAGTTTCCGCAAGTATTCGACGAGGTCTTCGTAAGCCTCGTAGCCGTTGGCGAGGAATCCGGCGAGCTGCCGGAGGTGATGGTCAAGCTCACGGAGTCGCTGAAGTGGCAGGACGAGCTGGTCGCGAAGGCCAAGACCGTGATTATCTACCCGGCATTCGTCGGGGTCGTGGTACTCGGGGTCATGCTGTTCATGATGCTCTACGTCGTGCCCCAGATGGTCGACTTCATCCGCGAGATGGGCCAGGAATTGCCGATACACACCCGCGCATTGATCGGCTTCTCGAACTTCCTCGTCAATCACTGGTGGTGGGCCATTCCGCTGCCGTTCCTCGTCCTCATTGCAATCAAGGTGCAGGCTGCCCGTAGCGAATCGTTCCGATTACGAGTGGATGGCTGGAAGCTGCGTGCGTGGTTCGTCGGGCCGGTGACGTCGAAGATCATCGTGAGCCGCTTTACGAGCTACCTCGCGCTTTGCTACGGGGCCGGGCTCGACGTTATTTCATCGCTGAAGATCTGCGAAAAGCTGGCGGGCAACGCGGTCGTTCGCAACAGCGTGTGCGATATCTCCGCGGGAATTGCAGACGGCAAGACGCTGAGCCGCAGTATCGAGGCGACAGAGATGTTTCCTCCCCTGGTCACGCGCATGGTCAAGATGGGGGAGGCGACCGGCGAGCTCGACGAGGCGCTGGCCAACGTGAGCTATTTCTATGACCGCGAAGTGGAGGAGTCGATCGATCGGCTCAAGGCCATGATCGAGCCGGCGATGACCGTCGTGCTCGGCGCCATCATGGGCTGGATCATGTTGTCGGTGCTGGGTCCCGTTTACGAGACGATTAGCAATATCGGAGTCTAGTATGGGTATCCAGCGCGTTTTCTATGTAACCCAGGGAGCCCTCAGCGTTTGGGAATGCGAGTGTGGGCAACCGCAGCGCTGCGTGGAATTCACTGACAGTGACGCCGGCTTGCGGGACTTCGAGATCTACGTTGCGCAACACGGCGAAGTCGTCAGCAATATCATCGTCGACGTTATCGAGGAAGAGTTCGCCCTGGACAGCGTCCCGAAACTGGGTGCGCGAGATCGCAACGCCCTGATGCAAAGACGCCTGCAGCGCAAGTTCCCGCGCACGCCCTATCGCCTGCCGGTCTTCCAGAAAAACGGCGGTACCGGGCCGGGCACCGACGCGGTCGTCTACAGCGCCG
>JAAUXZ010092377.1_pt1 | contig 12729 bp, 12 predicted proteins | sample 7278131 | NCBI WGS metagenome assembly JAAUXZ01 (sample SAMN14350119, study PRJNA611818) | marine sediment metagenome | isolation source: surface marine sediment (3m) | place: French Polynesia: Moorea | collected 2018-08
CCCTCGACCCCAATACCGGGCTTCCCTATGCAGGTAACATGGGAGAAAGTATGGCAGAGATTCGTTTTGCCAGTTTACCTACCACGGACCAGCCCGAAATAAGCGCCAACATTGAATTTGAAGACTATTGGACCGATCCAACTGTCAGAACAATAGATACGGCCTTCAATTATCGCTATCGTAACTTGAATTCAATAGCACCTGCATCCTCAACCTGTGATGTAAACGTCTTGGATGAGTGGGATTATCGCTGCCGTATCCTGATCAATTACAAAGAACATATTCATCCCTTGTGGTCTCTGCCCAGACCCGTCGACCTGGATAACGATGGTAATGATGATGTTGATTATCAGTGTACTAGTTGCCATACGAATGTTGATGATGTCTTGATGGTGGATAAAGTTCCCGATGGACAATTGGATTTAACCGACGGTTTATCAGATCAAAATAATGGGGCGCGATTGAAATCATATCGTGAATTATTCTTTACAGATGCCGGTCAGGAATTGAACGCAATGGATGAATTGGTCAACATCACAATCGATGTCCAGGTGCCTATTCTTGATGCCAATGGTGATCCGGTTCTGGATGCAAATGGAGACCCTACATTTGATACCGTGACCATTGACGATCCAAATGCTGTTGTTGCACCCTCAATGAATGGTGCTGGTGCCAGGGCGAGTTATTTCATCGAAAAAATGACCGCAACGGAACTGGATGCTGGCCGTATGCTTGATAATACGACCCCTCATGTTGGTTTCATGTCGGATGATGAACTCAAGCTCATCAGTGAATGGCTCGATATCGGTGCTCAGTATTACAATAATCCTTTCGATCCTCAGTGCGCTTTGGACGGTTTATGCTAAAGTTCTAGGTTAACTTTAAAAAATAAATCGTTGGTTTGAAAACACAGAAGCTGCTCCATTTTGCCTGCCTGTTTTTAGGGCTGGTCTTTTCTTCTTGCGCGTTAGCGGCAGATGAAGACGAGATTTCCCTGACGATTGCGGACCCGTATATCGAGATGCGCACGGGGCCAGGTTCGAGTTATCCCATTTTCCATGTAGTTGATCGTGGTGAAAATATCATCGTGCTCAAACGTAAAACCACCTGGTACAAAATTCGTGCTGCAAATGATAAAGAAGGTTGGGCATCACGTGAACAAATGCAAAAAACATTGTTACCTGGCGGCGATCAACTGCAATTTGAGGAACTCAACCAGGATGCTTTCAGGGCGCGTAACTGGGAAATAGGTGTGACGGGGGGTGAACTTGAAGATGCTCCCATTACCTCTGTGTATGGTGCCTATAATTTCACTCCCAATTTTTCCACGGAATTAACATTGGGGCATTCAGTGGGTAATGTTTCCAGCAGTTTTTTATATAAATTTAACCTGTTGATGCAACCTTTTCCAAACTGGGACTACTCGCCTTTTTTTACTTTGGGATTGGGCAATATCGATGTCAAACCTTCTGCAACTTTGATTGAACCATCCGATAAAAATAATGACTTCAGCCACCTGGGATTGGGCATTAGAAAATATTTATCGAGACGCTTCATGTTACGCCTTGAAGTGAGCGAATACGTAATTTTTTCTGCCAGTAATGAACAAGATGAAAATGAGGAAATTTCCGAATGGAAACTAGGTTTTGCCATATTTTTCTAGCGTTTTGGTTAGTGCTGTTTTTGCCGATCCCTGCGTTTTCGCAATCGGTAGAATCTGAACCAGAAACTACACCCGCCTTGATACAACCAGAAGTCGAGCGCCGTGAATTCGACGAAGCTGATATCGATGGGAACGACTTTGAGCTCATCCTTTCAGCCGGTTATTTAAGCATTGAGGATTTTGGTGTAAATGGTTTGATAGCAGCTAAACTCAATTATTACATCAACGAAGATTTTTTCGTTCAGGTTGCATTGGGCCAATCTGAAGGGGGTGAAACCAGTTTTGAAACCCTGAGTGGTGGAGCACCCTTACTGAATGATGATGAGAGAGAACTTTCTTATTACAGCATCAGTATTGGCTATAACCTTCTACCTGGCGAGGCTTTTTTAAGTGACAACATCACTTATAACACGGCTTTTTATCTCATGGGTGGTGTAGGTAATACCGAGTTTGCCGGTGATGACCGTTATACGTTGAGTTATGGAGCTGGCTATCGATTTTTGTTGAATGACTGGATCACGATCAACACCGACTTTAAAAATAATCTATTCGACATGGATGTTTTTGGAGAAAACAAGGGTACCAACAATCTTGAATTTACCCTCGGGTTCGGATTTGTTTTCTAGACTTTTTATTTGAGGAAATAACGATGAAAAAAATGACGCACCATTTTACTTATTCACTTTTTATTGGTTTTTTGACCGCCATTTTCACCCTTTCTGTCCATGCCGTTACCGTAGATAAACCTGCCCCAGATTTTACTTTGAAGAGTTTGAGCGGTAAAAATCTTAAACTCAGCGAGCATGCCGGTGATGTGGTGATGTTAAATTTCTGGGCATCCTGGTGCGGACCCTGCCGCAAGGAAATGCCTCTGATGAACGATCTTTATAATAAGTATGAAAAACTGGGGTTTGTGATACTTGGTGTTAATGTTGAACAGGAATTACAGCTGGCCAAATCATTTCTCTCTGATACCCCCGTTGATTTCCCGATCCTGTTTGATTCATCCAATAAAGTCAGTAAAGCCTATGATGTCATTGCCATGCCAACTACCGTGATGATTGATCGTAATGGCAAGATCCGTTACATCCATAAAGGTTACAAAGCGGGTGATGAAAAAAAATATAAAAAGATGGTTAAAAAATTAATTCGTGAATAAATTCAGATCACCATGAAAAATATTATCCTGTTCTCATCGTTAATAATGTTTTTACAGGGTTGCAGCAGCATTGAACCCTGGGTTAAACCCTATGAACGAGCCCATCTCGCTGACCCCATTATGGAATTCGGCCGGGATCCTATATCTGAAAATTATATTCACCATGTTTACGATTCACGTGAGAGTGCTCGTGGGGCGGGTATAGCCACGGGCGGTGGCTGTGGTTGTAACTGAGCTTAAAATCACATTTCCTTAAAATGATTTCTTTCTGCAAAACCCATCGGCTTTATTTATTCAACAGGTACCTTTTTAAGTATCTTGTTGGAATCAGCCTTTTAATGAGTTTATCTTCGATACATGCCGCGGTGTTACCGGAAGATCGTGCAGATATCCTCTATCACAGTTACGATGGTGGTGGTGCCGAAATCTCCGGCCCCTCCTATCTGGTTAGAAAAAAATTCAGTGAGAGTGTATCAGCCTCGGTAAATCATTACGTTGATAGTGTTTCGAGTGCATCGATCGATGTCATTACCCGTGCCAGCCCTTACACCGAAGAACGAACCGAAAATTCCCTGAGCGTGGATTACCTGCACGAAAAAACCCTGATCAGTGTAGGTATTACCGAAAGTATTGAGAACGACTTCGATGCCACAACCTTCAGTTTTGGAATTTCACAGGATATGTTTGGTGATTTGACCACCATAGGAATGAGTTTTGCGCTAGGCGATAATATCATCGGCGAAACGGGTAACGATACATTTAGCGAGGAGGCTACCGTTCGAAGTTATCGATTTTCGTTATCACAAGTCATGACCAAGGATTTGATCATGGCCTTCACCCTGGAAACCATCACCGATGAAGGCTTTCTCAATAATCCTTATCGCGCCATCCGCTACATCGATCCGTTAGATCCTCTGAATTACATTTATGACGATGAGGTCTATCCAAACACCCGTACCAGCCACGCGGCTGCAATACGCGGTAAATACTATTTACCCTTCAGAGCCGCTTTACATGGCGGGTTTCGTGTTTTTTCTGATGACTGGGGTATAGAAGCTCAAACTTACGAAATTGGATATACCTGGCCTTATTCAGAAGCATTGACGCTTGAATTTAATTTTCGGTTCTATGACCAGACTAAAGCTGATTTTTACAGTGACCTGTTCCCATTCCCCGATGCCCAGAATTTTCTTGCGCGTGACAAAGAAATGAGTACCTTCACGAGCAATACACTGGGACTGGGGGCCCATTACAAGTTCATAAAAAATGGCTCAGGTTTCATAAAACGTGGCAGCGTCAATTTTAGCTGGGATTATATCCAGTTTGATTATGAAGATTTTCGTGACTTGACCGTCGCTGGTGTACCCCCGGGACAAGAGCCCCTGTATGAGCAAGATGCAAATGTTATACGGGCTTTCGTATCGATCTGGTTTTAATCTCTAGCCTGGGTGTTTGACAGTTTTAACCTTCTGACTCAGACTTATAATATCCCCATTACAATAACGATCAGGTGTAGACCATGAATCCGGAAAAAGTTGTCTTTGGTTTTTTTATCGTTCTCGCACTGACATTAAATTTTGGCTTCTTTGTCGGAGAAATTGACAATCCGGACCATCATCACGTTTACGAACTGTTTGCGGTGGTCGTGGTAAACCTGATCGCAACGATTCTAAAATTTGGTGACCGCAGCCAGATGGGTGCCGTATTACTGGCTACTAGCCTGGTAGCCATCATGCAACTGATCGCCGCTACGCTCGTCTGGGTAACCGCCGTGCACATTACCCAAACCGGCCTCACCCCCGCGGTAACCGCCAGTATTGTTTCTCTCTCGGGTGGTGCCATGCTGGCTAACGTTATATCGGTTATCCTGCTCATTATCGAAACGGTTATGCTACGGCGCTAAAGGACCGCTGAGACGATGGACAACATCGTATACCTGATCTTCCGGCGCATGCGCCCACCCCTGATCACCTTACTCATGGTGTATTCGATATCGGTACTCGGCTTGGTGTTGATCCCGGGACAGGATGCTGATGGAAACGTATGGCATATGGATTTTTTCCATGCCTTCTATTTTGTCAGTTATATGTCGACGACTATCGGTTTTGGTGAAATTCCCTATGAATTCAATGACGGCCAGCGTCTGTGGGTCACTTTATCGATGTACGCCGGTGTCATTTCCTGGTTATACGCCATTGGAACGATACTCACGCTGGTACAGGATAAGACCTTTCAACAGGCGATATCCGAGAGCAAACTGGCAAAACATATCAAAAGTTTAAGGGAACCGTTTTACCTGATTTGCGGCTATGGTGAGACAGGTTCAGCTCTGGTAAAAAGTTTAACCGATGGAGGCCATCATGTCGTCGTTATTGAGATCGACGAATTAAGAACCAACCTGATCAAGTTAGAAAACCTGCGTGACTTCGTACCGGCTTTGCATGGCGATGCACGCAAGCCTCTACATCTACAGGAAGCAGGTTTACAAAATCCCTATTGCAGGGCCGTCGTCGCTGTCACTAATGAAAATGAAGCCAATTTAAAGATTGCTATCACCAGTAAATTACTGCATCCCCATATTAAGGTGATTTGCCGGGCCGATTCGCATGATTATGAAAAAAACATGGCTTCTTTCGGGACCGATTATATCATCGATCCCTTCGACACTTTTGCCACTTATCTGGTTACGGCTTTTCAGGTACCTTGCCTCTATTTATTACAACTCTGGTTGTTTTCTGGAAATGAAGGTGGAACCCTGGACAAGCCCGTTTTCCCTCCAAAAGACAAGCCGTGGATTATCTGTGGTTATGGTCGGTTTGGTAAAGCTGTTTATGAACGACTTAAAAAGGAAGGGATACACGTTATTGTGGTTGAAGCCTTACCAGAACGAACCGGAATGCCTGATGAAGGCATTATCGTGGGTCGCGGCACTGAGGCAGAAACACTTATTCAGGCAGGTGTAAGAAATGCCAGTGGTTTAATAGCCGGTACTGATAATGATGCCAACAACCTTTCAATCGTGGTGACCGCACGGGTATTGAATCCGGACCTGTTTTTCGTTTTAAGGCAGAACCATAGTGATAACAGTGCCATCATTGACGCGGTTAAAGCTGATATTGTCATGCAGCCCAGCAAAATAATTGCGGATAAAATACGGGTGTTATTGGGTACACCAATGTTATATGAGTTCGTATCACTGGCTTATTACAAGGATAATGATTGGGCCTGTGAACTCATCAGTCGTATTTCTGCCCTGGTCCGGACACATGTACCTCGGTTGTTGGAAATTATCATTGATGAAATGAATGCCGGAGCCGTGATTAACGTTATTGAAAAAGGGGGCAATGTAACATTAAGTGATCTCTTACGAGATCCCTGGAATCGCGACCGGGATCTCCAATGTATACCTCTGTTATTAGAGCGTCATCATGAACATACCCTGATGCCAGACCTGGGAATTGAACTCAAGGAAAATGATCGATTATTATTTTGTTCCGGCAGCTCCGGGTTTACCCGCCTCTTGTGGAACATGCAACACGATAATATTCTGAGTTACGTACAAACCGGCGAAGTGTCGCGACAATCTTGGATATGGCGCAAGCTGAGTAACAAGGATACGATTTAATTGTTGCTAATCACTTCATCAAGAAACCTCTTTCCATTCATTACCCGCATCCACCTCATGGCAAGGATGATCCTTCACCGGTGTTTTCATGGTGACTAACTCTTCAGCGCTTCCTGGGTGAATGGCTACCGTGTTATCAAAATCTTTCTTGGTTGCCCCCATTTTGACGGCCACGGCAAAACCTTGCATCATTTCATCAGCACTCTCTCCGATAATATGGATGCCCACCACTTTTTCTTCTTTACCCGCACAAATCAGTTTTAATGCGGTCGTAGTACCATGATCCGATAATGCATAGCGCATCGGGGTGAAATCACTTTGATAAATCGAGATCCCACAATGTTTTTCTAAGGCCTGTTGCTCGGTTAAACCCACCGTGGCTATAGGCGGATGCGCAAACACTACACTGGGTACATTTTCGTAATCCATCTTGCGTTCTGGTTGATTATCAAAAAGACGTTCCGCCAGCCTTCTGCCAGCAGCGATGGCCACCGGTGTCAGTTGAACGCGTCCAGTAATATCACCAATGGCATAAATACCCTCGACATTGGTGTTCTCATATTCATCAACCTCTATGACACCATTTTTAAGTGCTTGTATACCACTGTTTTCAAGTTTCAAACTCGTCGTATTGGCTCGACGACCTACCGCCCAAATAACCTGATCAAAATCATTCAAGTCAAGATCAGGACTGTTCACATGAATACCGTTTTCTCCCTGTGAAAGTCCGGTTACCTGGAAATCCGTATGAATATCGATGCCTTGTTTGATCATTTCATCATGTAATATTTCACTGATCATGGGATCAAACAGGTTCAAAATTCGGTCATCAAGCGTGACCAGCGTGACATCACTGCCCAGGGCTCTTAATACCCCACTCAATTCAACACCAATGTACCCCCCTCCAATGACTGCGACACGTTTAGGCTTTTCGGTCAATTGGAAGAAACCATCAGACGTGATTCCCAGTTCTGCTCCCGGTACGGGTGGCACAATAGGTGTACCTCCTGTGGCAATAACAATATGTTCGGCACTGTAGGTATGCCCTCCCACTTCGACCACCTTGTGATCGATAAAATGCCCATGACCTGCAATGAAGGTAATACCCAGATCGGTAACGTATCCATCCCAAAACTTATTGATATTGTTAATATACTGTTCACGCCCCTGGACCAGCTTTCGCCAGTCAGTCGATCCACGTTGTACGTCGATACCAAAATCTGCGGCATCATCCACAGCATGAGCCAGGTTGGCCGCATACCACATGACTTTTTTGGGGACACAGCCATTGTTCACACAGGTTCCACCCAGCTTCCAGCTTTCCACGATGGCCACCTTTTTGCCAAATTGGGCAGCTTTTTCAGCAACCGCTAAGCCACCACTGCCACCACCAATTACGAGTAAATCAAATGTTGTTGTGTCCATGACTCTATCCCAATTTAATTTTTAAACCGGCCCCACCTAGGGGCCGATAAACGTCATTATCTAAGTATCAAGAACCTAGGCTGCAATTTTATCATTGTCGGCCAGGTATTTTTCCAGTTCCTCTGAGCCACCGATTAATGCGCCATCAATGAAGATCTGAGGAACGCTGGTTTTGCCAGAGATAGCGCGAATCGTAGATTCACGAAAATCCTGGTTCAATACTAATTCATCAAAATCATATCCAGCATCATGCAGTAAACCTTTGGCACGGACGCAGTAAGGGCAACCAATACGCGTAAAGACCGTTACGTTCTTGGGTGCCTGTGCCTGAGGAGCCATATAATGCAACATGGTATCAGCATCGGATACCTCAAACGGATCACCAGGCACATCAGGTTCAATAAACATTTTTTCAATCAGTCCATCTTTTACCAGCATGGAATATCGCCAGGAACGATCACCGAAACCCAAGTCTTCCTTGTTCACCAGCATGCCCATGGCGCGAGTGAAGTCACCATTACCATCCGGTAAAAAAGTAATTTGATCTGCTTGCTGATCAATTTTCCATTCGTTCATGACGAAGGCATCGTTTACCGATACACAAACAATCTCATCAACGCCTTGATCTCTAAAAAGACTCGCCAGTTGGTTATAGCGGGGTACATGCGTTGATGAGCAGGTTGGCGTAAAAGCCCCTGGTAGACTAAAAACGATAACGGTTTTTCCGGCAAATAGGGCATCAGATTCTACATTGACCCATTCATGATCCTGACGGGTACGGAAAGTAACTTGAGGTATGGACTGGCCTTCACGGTTTTCTAACATGGTAATCTCCAAACGTTATTAAATTAAACAGTGTGGAGAGTATGGTTCAGGCCAGTTTATAAGTATAATCGTTTGTTTATATAAATTTGATAGCTTTTGCCGATCATTCGTTGATTATGACGGTATTCGGCAAGTTGGCTTTCAGCGTTTGGCTGATGGCTTGTAAAGCTTGAGTGCGGGGAAAAGTGGGCCGATAGAATAAAGAAACCTGGCGCCAAGTATTCGGCAAGTTCAATTCCCGCGTAATAATCCCGCTCCCCGTTGTCCACGAACCTGATAATGCCAGGGCCGGTACTAGTGTCGTGCCATACCCTGCAGCCACGAGCTGAAGCAAGGTTTCCAGACTGGATGCTCTCAGATTAGCCCATTCTCCTTGCTGTTGGCGTTCTTCCATGTGACAAACCTCAAGGGCTTGCTGAGCCAGGCAATGGCCTTCTGCCAGCAACAGTAACTCCGTATTGTCCAGATCATCTTGAGTAATTTCTTCCTGAGTATAGAAAGGATGTTTTTGCGGGTGTGCCAGCCAAAAAGGTTCGCGATAGAGCGGAATATTGACGAAATCGGTTTCCGGATGTTCTGTAGCCAGAATTGCAGCGTCTATCTCGTGATCATGTAAACGTTGTAACAGGATATCCGTCTGTTCTTCTGCCAACACCAGGCGCATTTGCGGATAGGCCTGTTGCAAAGGTTTTAAAATTAAGGGCATCAGATAAGGACTGATCGTGGGTATGGCTCCGAGATTCAATGGTCCGGCAATGGGGTCCTGAAATGATTGTGCCAGCAATTTGATGGCATCCTTTTGTTCCATGATCAAACGTGCATGCTCGAGTACACTATAGCCTGCCGGGGTAATTTCTACGGAACGATTGGTACGCTCGAATAGCGTGATCCCGAGTTCATCTTCGAGTTTTTTGATTTGCCCACTGAGTGTCGGCTGACTGACAAAACAGCGTTGTGCCGCTTGCCGAAAATTTTGTGTTTCTGCTACTGCAATCAGATACTCGAGATCTCTCAGATTCATGCTGCCATCAGCGTGGAGAGATACCCATTACGTTTTTTCATCATTCCGGTATAGAGCTGCTTGATTTCGGGCACGGTCGATTGTTCCAGGATATCCATCGCGAGGAGATGATTCGTCCATAAATGCAGGCGAGGGTGGCGTTGATCATCAATTAATCCCGGTGACACCTCGTTAATGTAATCCAGGCGTTGAAAAAACGGAGTAAAGCTGAGATCTACCAACGAGACCTGGTTTCCATTGAAATAGGTATCACCACCAAGTTTATGTTCCAAACGATCGAGCTTATTAATCAATGATTCACGTTGCTCACTAAAAGCCGCTTCATCTGCGGCCACAATCAGGTTAAAACTATTCATCAGGCATTCATTACCAAATTCCATCCAGCTTCTATTCTGGGCCTTGGTTAATGGGTCCGAGGGATGCAGAGATTCGCCATAGACTTCGTCCAGGTACTCAACGATCACGGACGATTCAAACAGCATTTGATCACCCACTTGCAGTACCGGCACTTTTCCGAGGGGCGAAATTTCACTAAACCATGGTGGAGGATTCTCAAGATCGATGTACTCGATATCAAAATCTATACCCTTCTGTAATAAAGTCAGAACGGCTTTTTGCACAAATGGACAGAGTTTAAAGCTGATCAGTTTCGGTTTCATAGTGATGTCATCAGAGTTTAATAGAAGTTAACCATTCTAGGAATCAATGGCCCAATGTTAAGGTACCCGATTGGCGTGGATCTGAAGCACCACTCCAACCATCATCAACACGCAGTATCGACTGTGTACTGCCCATAGCCCAGCTACTTCCGGCAAGCACATGGCCTTTTTCCTTAAGCAACCGCAGGGTATCAGCACTAAAACCTTTTTCCAGAGTGAGTGTATCAGGCAACCATTGATGATGAAATCGGGGCGCCTGGGTCGCTTCAGCAATATTCATTTTATGATCAATAACATTACTGATGATTTGCAATGTCGTGGTAATGATCCTGGATCCACCAGGACTGCCCGTGACCAGTAAAACATCGTCACCTGTGGGTGTAAATACTATCGTTGGGCTCATTGAACTCAGCGGACGTTTTCTTGCTGCGATGGCATTGGCTTCACCACCAATTAAACCATAAGCATTGGCCACACCAGGCTTGGCACTGAAATCATCCATTTCGTTGTTCAACAGCACACCGGTACCTGCTGCGGTAATGCCTGATCCATAACTGAAATTCAATGTATAGGTATTGGCCACGGCATTACCCCAACGATCGACAACCGAAAAATGCGTAGTTTCCGGACTTTCTTCAACTGGGCCTAAGCCCGGCTTAATCGCAAGACTGGGGGTTGTTTTAGCGGGATGAATACCTTGTGCCAGTTTTTGAGCGTAAGACTTATCCGTTAACTGGGCCAGGGGTACCTCAAAAAAATCTGGATCACCCAGATACTCACTCCGATCAGCGTAAGCTCGTTTCATCGCCTCGGTCATCAGATGCACGGTTAATGCACTGTTATGTCCAGCCTGTTCCAGATTATATTTTTCCAACATGTTTAAAATCTGGATGATATGCGTGCCACCGGAAGAGGGCGGCGGCATTGATGCGATGGCATAACCACGATAACTGCCGATAACGGGTTGACGTCGTTGAACCTGATATTGTGCCAGATCCTCCAGCGTCATTTCACCTCCCGCTTGACGAACACTTTTAACGATTTGTTGTGCGATTCGACCCTGGTAAAAACCGTCACTGCCTTTGGCGGCTATCGTTTTCAAGGTTTTTGCCAGATCCGGTTGTCGCAAACGGTCCCCGGTTTTATAGGCACTGCCATCGAGTCGATAGAAAATTCGGGCACTTGACGGCCAGGACTTTAGCCTTTTGCTGGCGCGTTCAAGCGATTGTGCCAGGTCACGGCTGACGTTGAATCCCTGTTCTGCCAGACGGATGGCAGGAAACAAAACCTGTTCGGGCGACAGGGTACCGTATTCTTCCAATGCGGATAGGAGTCCCTTCACTGTACCCGGTACCCCAATGGCTAAACCATGAAAACGTGAACGTTCCTTGTCAACTGAACCATCTGCGTTGAGATACATATTCCGATGTGCTGCCAGGGGAGCCATTTCACGGTAATCGATAGCGATGGTTTGCTGTTCAGCGGCCAGGTGAACCAACATGAATCCTCCGCCCCCGAGGTTACCCGCCCTGGGCAGGGTGACTGCGAGGGTGAAGCCCATGGCGACGGCAGCATCAACTGCATTGCCGCCCTGTTTAAGAATTTCAACACCGATGCGACTGGCAATCGAATCCTGGGAAGCGACCATGCCATGCTGAGCCCAGACCGGTTGTGCCAGCTGAGGATAATTGAGTATGGGAGCAGTAGCCTGGGACCACCCCATTATGGGAATCAAACTGAAACAAAATACCCATAGGGCACTATGGATGGATCGAAAAAACCCGGTCTTAATGGGAGCTGGTAAAGGCTTTGTTTTGTAAGATTTTCTTTTTTGCCTGTTCATACTGTGATTCTGCAATGACCGTTTCATCCTTGAGTCGTCTTAATTCTTTGAGTTCCATTACGAGCGCATCAGTCGCACTTAGATCGGCTGCATGCTGTGCTTTAATGATATAACTCGACAACTGATCGATAAACTGCTTGAAAGATTCACGATCCGGTTTGTAATTCATCAACTCTAACACGGGGACATGTCCGAATTTACTGTAAAACAAAATTCGGTCCCGTGTTTTCAACAATCCCACCATAAAGGCGATAAGAGTGAAGGAAATACTTAAAGAAAGTGCCATCGTTAATATCTGATTGTCCATTTGAATCTGGCTGAACCAGCGTAAATAAACCAGTAGAAAACTAAAAATGGCCGTGATCGCTGCGGTAATCAACCAACCTTCCGCCAAATCAAAACTGCGCTTGGGTTTTGCATTCAAGTAAGTCAGGTTGGCGCGAAACTTATACTTACCACCATGTTTGAGTCTGACCGACTGATAACATTGGCTATCATTAAAGATGGTA
>JAAUXZ010091052.1_pt1 | contig 12724 bp, 13 predicted proteins | sample 7278131 | NCBI WGS metagenome assembly JAAUXZ01 (sample SAMN14350119, study PRJNA611818) | marine sediment metagenome | isolation source: surface marine sediment (3m) | place: French Polynesia: Moorea | collected 2018-08
ATGTCGTGCTGCTCGGTCAACGATGGCGCGTGTTGCTGCAGGAATTCGTACAACACCTGCTCAGCTGCACGGATTGTCGGGAAACACGGCCACAGGGTGTCGTCCAGATCAAACGTGATCAACTCGACGGCGTCAAACATCACCACCCCCCAATCCCAGCGCTCCGGGCCCAGGGAGTTTTTTTCGGCGCATGTAGCGTGTCTGTTAGCAACTGACGACCTCGCATTCTTTTCCAATCAACAATGAGATTCGCTTTCTTCCATCAAAAGCGTGTCAGTTTTTCACACAAAAACAAGGAACGATGTTGAAACGTCGGCGAGACGCAAGGGCTTCAAGCCAGAACACTACAAGATCACAGGCAACAGCCGCAGCCAGCAGCTTGACGAGAACAAAGCTTTCCCGCCGCAATCGAATCGGCATTGTGTTGCGATCCCAAGCCTGAAGGATGGGTCTCGCGATCAAGCGGCGATGAAAAGAACCGAGACACTGCACGCCCAGGTCATCGATCAGCGCGCAACCGAGGCAGCACCTCGCGATCGATGAGCTCTGCGAGAGGCCCAACCTGCGGACGACGATTGGCTACCTCCACGATGTACCCCAGGGTACGGGGGATATCCGCCAGGTAACCTGGCTTGCCGTCACGGTGGTTCAGTCGTGCAAAGATCCCAGCGGCCTTCAGGTGACGCTGCACGCCCATCAGGTCAAACCACTCGGAAAACTGCGCCAGCTGAGACTGCGCGAACAATCCCGCCTCCAGCGCCTGCTGTGCATAGCGCTCCACCCATGCATCCACGCGCTCCAGGGGCCAGCGGATGTAACAATCGCGCAACAGTGAAACAAGGTCGTAGGTAATCGGCCCGTACACCGCATCCTGGTAATCGATGATGCCGGGATTGTTTTTTTCGCACACCAACAGGTTGCGCGAATGGTAGTCGCGGTGCACCAACACGCGCGGTTGTGCAAGCGCGTTGTCGATCAGCTGATCAAAAGTCTGCCTCAGCATCTGGTGGTCGGTCTCAGACAGTTGCAACCCCAGATGCCTCTCCAACAACCATTCGGGGAAGAGGGCCATCTCGCGCGCCAGCAGCTCGCGACCGTAGGGTGGCAAACCGTCCACACTGCCTTGTTGCTGGAAACGCAACAGGGCTGACAGGGCATCGCCATACAATCGCTCGACCGAATCGTTGTTCAGTGCCCCAAGGTACAGCTCGTTGCCAAGATCCTCGAGCAACAGAAAACCCTGCTGCAGGTCCTGCTCGAAAATTTCCGGCACATGCACACCCGAGTCTGCAAGGCGCTCAGTGACACCGACGAAAGGACCACAGTCCTCCTTGTCCGGTGGCGCATCCATGGCGATCAGTGTTCGGCCATCGCTCAGGCCGATGCGGAAGTAACGCCGGAAACTGGCATCACCGGAGGCCGGTGCAAAGCTGAAATCGGAAAGGCCGCAGTGGTCGCGTAACCAATGCTGCAGAAGTGCCTGTCGCTGAGGCATAGGACGTCCCTTGCTGACGAGGCGAAAAACCCCGCTCAGATTGAAGAAAAACGCATTCTATGAGATTTTAGCGGCCCCTGAGAGCCAGACCCGCGGCGCTTTTTCCAGCCCACCCAGCAGACCGATCGCGTGCCACAACAATTCAACCGACGCCCCAATGCAGAAATTCGCTCAGCGCGACGGATCCGAACCGTGTTGGCTGCTTTGGCCCAGGGGGGCTTCAGCGCTGGACTCCTTGGGATATCCGTCAGCGCGCTGGCGGCATCGGGCAGTTGGGACTGTCGTGTCGCCGATAACGGACGAGGCTGGAGCTGTAACAAGGACGGTGTCCCCGAAGAACGACCAGCGGCCCCTGCACCAGCCGCCTTACCGTTAGCGACGCCGGCTGCTGCCGACCCCCAACCTCCAAAGTCTGAGATACAGGCCAAGCCAGCGATAGAGGAAACCTCTGCCCCAGCAACCGAGGTCATCCCTGCAGCAACAGACATCGGCGAAGGCGCATCCCCGGCTGATGATGTCGTGGAAGCAGCCAAACCCGAGCCAATCCCGATTCCGGCTCCTGTAACCGAGAGGCCAAGCAACCAAGCCGAGACCTCACCCGACTCTCAGTTTGTCGCAAGCACACCTGCGGAGACCGAACCTCAGTCTCAGACAGACGCCATTTCCAGAACCGCAGCTCCGGCTGTTTCTGCCACTGTCCCTCTGGCAACGCCAGGCAAGCCAACCAAAGACCGAGTGGAAGCAGCCCCGGAAACGCATCCTCAAACGCCCCCGCAGCCCCTGACTCATCCGCTTATCGACGATGACCTGAACTGGAATCGTTGCGTACACGATGAGGGAATCGACTTCAGCCCTGTCACCCTGCAAACGGACCAGCAGGGCCTCGACGCCATCGAGGTTACCGCCGAAAGCGCAGAAACCACGACCCTTGAGCGCACCGCCCGCTTCAGCGGCTCCGTGGAACTGCGCCAGGGCGCGCAACGCCTCTTTGCGGACGAGATCGATTATGCGCAAGACAGCGGCGACCTGAACGCCCGCGGCAAGGTTCTGTTGCAGCGACCGGACCTGCGCCTCACGGCCAGCGAAGTGCATTACAACCTGCCGACCCGCAGCGGCCATGCGAACAACGCCGAGTACCGGCTACCTGGCATCATGGCCCGCGGCACCGCGAAAAAAGCGGAGTTCGTTGATCAAGTGCACAGCAACTATGAGAACATCACCTACACGACCTGTGCGCCCGGCAACAGTGACTGGCTGTTGAGTGCAGAGCGCCTGGTGATCGATCGCGCAGAAGGCAGAGGTACTGCCCACAATGCCAAACTCCGTTTCCTCGGCGCGCCATTGGCCTGGGTGCCAAAGCTGAGCTTTCCGGTGGACGATCGCCGCCACTCCGGTCTGCTGATCCCCACACTGGGCTACAGCGACAAACGCGGTGTGGATATCACCATACCCTACTACCTCAACCTGGCTCCTAATTACGACCTGACGCTCAGCCCGCGCATCATGAGCAAACGTGGCTTCATGCTCGGCAGCGAATTCCGTTTTCTCACCGCGCATACGGAAGGGGTGATCGGCGCCGACTACCTGCCTAACGACCGTGACAACCCGGAAGATCGCCGTCGTGGCGCGCTGTCTGTGCAAACCCTGAGCCGTTTCAGCCCCAACCTGAGCGCCGCGATCCGCGTGAATCATGTCAGTGACGAGGATTTCCTTCGGGATTTCGGTGGCAACCTCGAGTTGACCAGCGTCTCGCACCTGGAACGTGCAGCTGAGCTGAGGTACGACACCCAAGCGTGGAATGCCCTGGCACGCGTGCAGAAATATCAGACCATCGACGACCTGTTGCCCAAGGCGGACCGACCCTATGCGCGCCTGCCGCAGCTCGGCTTCAACCTGTATCAGCAACCGCTCAACCATCCTCTGGGTTACCAATTGGACGCAGAGTTCACGCGTTTTGCCAAAGACGGAGGGTTCGTGGAAGGCACCCGCCTCGACCTGCAACCGGGTGTCAGCCTGCCGCTACGTGAGGCACACTACCACCTGGTGCCACGCGCCAGCCTGCGTTACACCAAGTACAGGCTGGATAATGCCGCCGGACCTGATACCAGCCCCGATCGCCTGTCACCCATCTTCAGTCTTGATGGCGGGTTGTATTACGACCGCTCCACCGAACTGTTCGGCACTGCAGTCTCGCAGACGCTGGAGCCACGCATGCACTACCTGTATGTGCCGAAAGAAGGGCAGAACGACATCCCGGTCTTCGACACTGACGAGTACGATTTCAGCTTCGACAACCTGTTTCGCGAGAACCGTTTCAACGGGGCAGACCGTCTCGGTGATGCGAACCAGTTGACCCTGGCACTCACCACCCGCTTCAATCACCAGGCGACCGGGCGCGAGATTCTCCGCGCCAACCTTGGCAGCATTCTGTATTTCCGCGATCGCGAAGTGCAACTGCCGGGCATCCCCATCGACGAGGACCAGAGTTCGGCACTGGTAGGAGAACTGGCTGCTGATTTCGGTAACGGCTGGCACACCCGTGGCGGGCTTAACTGGGATCCGCATGACAACGAGATCGACCAGGCCCTGGTCCAGGCCAGCTACCGAAACAGCGAAGGCAGCATCATCAGCCTGGCTTACCGCCTGCGCGACGAGGTCAACACGCACACCGATGTCGGACTGATCTGGCCACTCAATAACAGAACCCGAATGATCGGGCGTTGGAACTACTCGCTCAGCGAAGAGCGAAACCTGGAAGCACTCGGCGGTGTCGAATACGGACGTTGCTGCTGGAAAGTCCGCGCCCTGGTGCGCCAGCACATTACCGGCACGGGTGGCGACGATGACCTCTCATTCCTGTTGCAGCTCGAACTGGGCGGACTGGGAAGCTTCGGCGACAATATCGACAGCCTATTGAACGACGGTATCTATGGTTACCGCAGAGAAGATGACTAAAAACACGATTCCCTTTGCTTGCGGCCTGCTGCTGCTTCTGCACGCGGCGGTGGCTCCCGCCGAACAACTACTGGACCGCATCATTGCCGTGGTCGACCAGGATGTGGTGATGCTCAGCGAACTGCGCAGCAAGGCGCAGGAGAACCTCGCCAATCTCAAGCGGACCAACGCCAACCCCATGCCCAGCCGCAACCAACTGTTGAGCCGCGCTCTCGACGAATTGATTATCGACAAGCTGCTGCTGGCCGAAGCCGCCCGCCTCGGTATCGAGGCGGATCAGGAACTGATTGCCCGGGCCATTGCCGGGATCGCCAAGAACAACAACCTGACGGTCCCACAACTCCGACAGGCGCTGCAGGACGAGGGTCAGGACTTCCGCCAGTTCCAGGACAAAATCCGCGACCAACTCATCGTCAACCGTCTGCTCAACCGCGAGGTCACCAATCGCATCCAGGTAACCGATTCAGAGATCGAGCAACACCTCACCCTCCAGGCAGCTGCCCCGGAAGGTCGTGGCATGGTCAATCTGCTGCACATCCTTATCGCCACACCAGACGGCGCTTCCCCAGCCCAGATACAGTCCTCACAAAAAAAGGCGGAGAGCGCCAAGTCCAGAATCGACCGGGGCGAGACATTTCGGGCGGTCGCACTGGACACCTCGGATGGCCGCCGCGCAATCAATGGTGGTGACCTCGGATGGCTACCCATTGCGGGTTTGCCACGTGGCTTCAACGAACTGGTCAACAGCATGCAGGCCGGCGAGGTTCGCGGGCCATTCCGCAGCAATGCCGGCTTCCACATTATCAAAGTGGAGGCGTTCCGCCAGCCCGAGGAGGAGCGTCGCGTGGTCAAACAGACCAAGGCACGCCACATCCTGATCCGCACCAACGAAATCACTGCCGACAGTGACGCGCAGGCGCGCCTGCAACAGTTGCGCGAACGCGTGACCGGTGGCGACGATTTCGCCAATCTGGCCCGCTCCCACTCGGACGATCAGGCTTCTGCGATCAAAGGCGGGGATGTTGGCTGGGTCAGCCCGGGAAAAATGGTGCCCGAGTTCGAGGAAGTGATGGACGCCACTGCGACCGGCCAGGTCAGCCAGCCATTCAAGACCCGCTTCGGCTGGCACATTCTGCAGGTGCTCGAGCGCCGCCAACATGACGAAACCGAGCAGGCCCGTCGTGACGCGGCCCGCAAGGCCCTGCGCGACCGCAAGGCCGAAGAGGCTACCGCACAGTACAAGCGCCGCCTGCGTGGCGAGGCCTATGTGGACCTGCGCCTCGAAGTCATCGAATGAGCCGGGCGCTCGCCCTAACCCCGGGTGAGCCAGCCGGTATCGGCCCGGACCTGGTCGTACAGATCGCACAACAAACCTGGGCACGCCCCCTGGTAGCTATCGCTGACCCGCGCCTGTTGACCGAACGGGCCCGGCAATTGGGGCTGCCGCTGCAATTAAAGCCTTTTTCGCCGGATATCAGCGAGCCCGCCGCAGCGGGTGAGCTTTACCTGCAGGAAATCAAGATGCCGCAAGCGGTCCGCTGCGGTCAATTGGACCCCGGCAATGCCCGATATGTGCTGGACACCCTGCAACATGCTGCGGATGGCTGCCTGCAGGGGCGCTACGCCGGAATGGTGACTGCACCGGTACACAAGGGCATCATCAACGAGGCCGGCATTGCCTTCAGCGGGCATACCGAGTTCCTTGCGCAGATAACCGGTGGCCACCCTGTGATGATGCTGGCCTGCCCGGGACTGCGGGTTGCCCTGGCAACCACCCACCTGCCCCTGCGCGAGGTCGCGGATGCGGTGACAATGGAAATACTCGAGGCTGTGCTACGGACCCTGCAGCATGACCTGAAACGACGCTTCGGTATCGCACAACCCAATATCCTGGTCTGCGGATTGAATCCGCACGCCGGTGAGGACGGTCATCTGGGAAAAGAAGAGATCGAGATTATCGAACCCGTCCTGGCAAGGCTTCGCCAGGAAGGTCTGCAGCTGAGTGCCCCGCTACCCGCGGACACCCTCTTTACCCCCAAGTATCTGGATACGGCCGATGCCGTGCTTGCCATGTACCACGATCAGGGCCTGCCGGTACTCAAGCACATGGGCTTTGGCAAGGCAGTGAATATTACGCTTGGCCTGCCGATCGTGCGTACTTCGGTCGACCATGGAACGGCGCTGGATCTTGCCGGAACCGGCCAGGCCAGCACCGGCAGCCTGCACGCAGCCATTGATCAGGCCATGCTGATGACAGCAGGCTAGCGTGCGGAGGCGGTACGTATACCCACCGCCCAGAAACCGAGCATGCGAAGGGCCTTCGCAGAGGCTTTGCGGCACTCTGTTGCCTGCAGACGGCGGGTACGCGCGTCCACTCCGGCCTGTTCTTCACGCAGATCCACAACCGACAGGGACTGCAGGCATTGTCCGGCAAGGCGCGGTTGCAGCGGCTTGGCAGCCGCCTGTGCCTGGTTGAATACTGTCAGCGAGAAAGCCATACCGACCACCAGCAAAAGCACGCTAAAAAAATCGGGATGACGTCGCGAGTTGTGCTTGTTACCAATCATTGTTCACCTCCAATTCGGGTGTCTTCGGGGGTAATGATGGTCGGCAAAACCCAACAAAAACGTGCACTGGCGCACATCAAACGACGATTGCGCCAATAAACCGACCAAACGATGGAACTCGTCACTCTCGGAATGTGACACGCTGCACTCCTTACCACCTTGGCTCGCCCTAACCATCGCCGTCCCCTGTGGACTGGGCCGCATCTTCCACGGCACCCGCCGCCTTGAGCTGCTCTGCCAGCTGGCTGTAACCGGACAGCGTGGCACGCATCAGCGCTGACTGGCCGGCGGCATTCTTGAGATTCGGATCGGCCCCGGCCGCGATCAGCAGTGCCAACACCTCACCGTGCCCGAACGCACTCGAAGCGATCAGTGCGGTGTTACCTGCCGAATCGGTCGCATTCACATCTGCGCCGGCATTGACCAGCAGACGGGCACTCCGGGTATTGCCGCTGAATCCGGCGAGAACCAGCGCCGGTCGTCCCGCCGCATTCTTGGTGTTGGCGTCGGCCCCCTGTGCCAGCAGGTCACTGATCTGCCCAGTCCTGCCTGCGCTGACTGCCGCCAACAACTGGCTGTTCAGGTCGGCGCTCTGTGCGCCGACGGTCGACCCGAGAAGCAGTAAGAAAAGTACCCAACGAAACATAGCCACATCACACATAATCACTTAGTTCATATTCGTTTTCGGCAGACATCGCCGGGTCTTTACCCCCGTTCAACCGCTTGCTTTAATGGCCCCGCCGTCTTAGCGTAGTGACTCGGCAGCAGCCTCCGCATCGCGGCATTCTCTCGGAAGCACGGACTCATGAGCGAAATCGCAAAACATCACATCGACATCGGGGTGGAAACCACCTACATAGAGGAGCAGTCCGACCCGGATGCGGATCGCTACGTCTTCGCCTACACGATTACGATAAGTAACGATGGCGAAGTCCCTGCCAAACTGCTCAATCGCCACTGGCTGATCACCGATGCCAACGGCAAGGTCCAGGAAGTCCGCGGTGATGGCGTGGTAGGGGAACAACCCCATCTGCAACCCGGTGAAAAGTTCCAGTACACCAGCGGAACCGTCATCGAGACCCCGGTCGGCATCATGGAAGGTGAATACGGCATGGTCACAGACGACGGGGAGGGATTTCTCGCCCCTATCGACCGGTTCGCCCTGTCCATTCCACGCACCCTGCACTGACAACAGCGGCTGAGCAAAAATGGCTGTCTACGCCGTTGGAGACATCCAGGGCTGCTTCGATGAACTGCGCATGGCTCTCGATGAAGTCGCTTTCGATCCGGCAGCCGATCGTCTTTGGTTCGTCGGCGATCTGGTCAACCGCGGCCCGAAGTCACTGGAGACCCTGCGCTTCGTTCGCGGTCTCGGGGATGCTGCGATCAGCGTGCTCGGTAACCACGACCTGCATCTGCTGGCAATCGCCTCGGGCAACCTGAAAAAAGCCGGCAAGGACACACTCGGTGAAGTACTCGAAGCCCCGGATCGTGAGGAGCTGCTGCATTGGCTGCGCCACTGTCCGCTGATCCATTACGATCAACACCTCGACTTCGCCCTACTGCATGCCGGCCTGCCTCCGCAGTGGAGCATCGCCGAGGCTGTGGGCTATGCGCGTGAAGTCGAGGCCGTACTTCAAAGCTCGGATCACATTGAGTATTTTGATGAAATGTACGGGAACAAGCCCAAATCCTGGTCGGAGGCGCACCAGGGCATGCAGCGCTATCGATTCATCACCAACTGCTTCACGCGTCTACGCTTTTGCACCGCCGATGGTATTCTGGCGCTGAAAGAAAAAGGCCCGCCTGGCACACAGGCCAAGCCTGAAGCACTACCCTGGTTTGAGCACCCTCATCGCGCCAGCCGCGACACTCGCATCGTGTTTGGCCACTGGTCGACGCTGGGCTATCTGGCACAACACAATGTCTGGGCCCTGGATAGCGGCTGCCTGTGGGGGGGAGATCTGACGATGCTCAGAATCGACACCGACGAGCCCGACCCGATTCATCTTCCGTGTGAGGGTGCCCAGGACCCGAACCGATTTGCCTGAAGGAGAAGCCCATGCGTTGCCATGAAGTTGACTACAAGATCATCGGTTCCGAAATGCAGTTGGTCGAGGTCGAACTCGATCCGGGGGAAACCGTCGTCGCCGAGGCCGGCGCCATGACCTACATGGAACAGGGCATCACATTTGACACGCGTATGGGCGATGGATCCAACCCGGACCAGGGCATCATGGGCAAATTGTTCTCAGCCGGTAAACGCGTGTTCACCGGTGAGTCGATCTTCACCACGCATTTCACCAACGAAGGCGTAGGCAAGTCGCATGTCGGCTTCTCGGCACCCTACCCCGGCAGCATCATCGCACTGAACATGGCTAACATTGGGGAGCGTATTGTCTGTCAGAAAGACGCCTTCCTGTGCGCAGCGCTCGGCACCAAGATCGATATCACTTTCAACCGCAAGCTCGGTGCCGGCCTGTTTGGCGGCGAGGGCTTCATCCTGCAGACCCTCGAGGGTGACGGCATGGCCTTTATCCAGGCTGGCGGCACCGTAATCGAAAAGGAACTGAACGGGGAAACCCTGCGGGTGGATACCGGTTGCCTGGTGGGCTTCACCGGCAACATCGAGTACGACATCGCACGCGCCGGTGGTTTGAAATCAATGATCTTCGGTGGCGAAGGCCTTTTCGTCGCCACCCTCAGCGGTCACGGCAAGGTATGGCTGCAGAGCCTGCCATTTTCGCGCATGGCCGATCGCATCATCTCGCATGCAGCCAGTTACGGTGGCAAAGACAAGGGAGAAGGCTCGATGCTCGGCGGGCTGGGCAGGGCCACAGACGGGGATTGAATATCCAGCGGTCACTCGTAGATGAAGACCGCGAAACGGTATCCGCCAAATTCGTAATCAAGTTCAATGGCAGGATCGGAAACCTGATTGATCACGTCGCGATGCAGCGGGTTGAGATACACAATCCAGGCCCTGCGAGGGTTGTCCGCCAACGATTTCTGGATATTTTCAATCACCCGCTCGAGAATCTCCGCCCCGAACGGATTGAACAGAAAAAAAACGGTCTCGTCTTCTCTTACGGGATAGTTTTTTGCATCTGACTGCAGGACCTGGAAATGCGTGTCCGGTGAATGCTGCGCAAAATACCGCCGGCAATTTCGGTCCGCCACGCGGCACAGTGCGGGAGAGTACTCCAGTCCCCTCACTTCGCGGAAAGCGAACTCTGAGGCCACCAGCAACACCCGACCCTTGCCGCAGCCAAAATCAACTAACACGCTCTCGCGAGGCAGCGACAGTTGCTGCAACAGGCTACGCAGTGGCCGCACCGGGGTGGGTTGGTAACTGGCCGTATCGTTATCCGCCGGCGTGGCATCGAGGGCATCTCTGGCAACCCATGAAAAGGTGTCCAGCCCATGGCGCAGATCGAAAAAATAGTCGTAGGCCAGGGTCCTCGCGTACTGCAAAGTGTTAGCTAGGCCATTTTTCCTGACCGAGGCGACAAAGGCGCGGATCAGGCTCAAGGGGGTCTTGTTCAAAATCAGCCGAGCTTTTTGCCTTTCGCCATGTTGCGCCCGTAGAAGATCTCCAACATCTCACGACGCAACTTCTCCTCGATCTCGCGCTGCTCTTTTGGTGGGACATCATCTGCATCCACCCCGAACAGGTAGCTGTCGAGATCAAAATCCTTGAGCATCATCTTGGTGTGGAACAGGTTCTCCTGGTAAACATTGACGTCAATCATCTGGTAACGCTCGCGCGTGTCCCGCGCCAGAAAATTTTGAATCGAGTTGATCTTATGATCGATGTAATGTTTTTTGCCATTCACATCGCGGGTGAACCCACGCACCCGGTAGTCCATGATCACGATGTCCGAGTCAAAACTGTGGATGAGGTAGTTCAGTGCCTTGAGCGGTGAAACCCGGCCGCAGGTGGAGACATCGATATCCACGCGGAAAGTCGAGATGCCGTTGTCCGGATGGCTCTCCGGGTAGGTGTGCACGGTGAGGTGGCTTTTGTCGAGGTGACCGACAATGGCATCCGGCAGCGGGCCGGGTGCCTCGGAGTTTGACAACTCCTGTGCCGCCACCGGCTCCTCAGAGATTAGGATGGTGACGCTGGCACCGGATGGATCGTAATCCTGACGGGCGATATTGAGAATGTTGGCGCCGATGATTTCACTGACATCACGCAGAATGTGCGTCAGGCGCTCGGCATTGTAGGCCTCGTCGATGTATTTGATGTATTCGCTGACCTGCTGTGGCGTATTCGCGTAACAGATGTCGTAGATATTGAAACTGAGCGTCTTGGTGAGGTTGTTGAACCCGTGCAGTTTCATTCGCGAAGCGCGCATCGGCGTAACCCCGTCGATAACCGGTAAGGGGCGGCGAAATTACCTGAATTTCGCTGACCAGGGAAGACTTACGCCTCGACAATCTCGAAATCGTGCGTGATCTCTGCCATCGCCCCCAGCATGATCGACGCCGAACAAAATTTCTCGGCGCTCAGGCGAACCGCCCTCTCAACGGCCTTCTCCGTCAGGCCTTCCCCGCCGACCCGAAAATGCGCATGAATTCTGGTGAACACTTTGGGCTCCTTGTCAGCCCGCTCGGCACTCAGTTCCACCTCGCAAAGGCTCACGTTCTGTCGGGATCTGCGCAGGATATGCACCACGTCAAATTCACTGCACCCTCCCATCCCGAGCAACAGCATCTCCATCGGGCGGACCCCGAGATTGCGCCCACCGTGTTCTTCCGGGCCATCCATCACCACCGCATGTCCACTGCCGGACTCACCTACCATCATGGCGCCTTCCACCCATTTCACGCGTGCTTTCATTAGACCTGGCTCACAAAAAATGACAGCGCAGGCTAGCATAGTTCGACATTGCGGCGTAGCGTGCCTAGAATCGCCAAAGGGTCAGTAGACTCACGGGAGCTTTGCGCCCCGATCTCTGTCCCATTTAGCCCGGCCAACAAACAGAGCAAGATGACCCAGATAACTTCAGGCAGTGTTGTCAGACCACCACCCCAGGAACCAGGGTGGTTGAAATCTTTTCTGGCTCACTGCCACCGCCGTCGCTATCCGGCGAAAACCGATTTCATCCATCCTGGTGATGCGTCCGACAGTGTTTTTTACCTGGTTGACGGTCAGGTGACGGTGCTGATGGAAGACGATGACGGCCGTGAGATTATTCTGACCTACCTGAACAAGGGTGAATTCATCGGCGAAATGGGCATGTTCCTGCCGCAGCCGACCCGGTCTGTCACTGTACGCACGCGGACTGCCTGTGAACTGGCAGAGATCTCCTACACCAAGCTCGAAGGCCTGTTCGAGAACGAACTGCAGCCTCATGCGAAGGACATTCTGTACGCGATCGGCCGACAGATGACCGAGCGCCTGGTTGCGACAAGCCAGAAGGTCAGCCACCTGGCGTTTCTGGATGTCACAGGCCGCATCGCCGGCACCTTGCTCGAACTGTGCAAGCAACCGGATGCCATGACCCACCCAGACGGGATGCAGATCCGCATCACCCGCCAGGAAATCGGGCGTATCGTCGGGTGCTCACGCGAGATGGCCGGACGCGTGCTCAAGGACCTTGAAGAACGGGGCCTGATCAGCGTGACCGGCAAAACCATCGTGGTCTTCGGTACCCGCTGAACCCATTCGCCCCGCCCGGAATTAAAGGGAACCTGGTGG
>JAAUXZ010093420.1_pt1 | contig 12723 bp, 14 predicted proteins | sample 7278131 | NCBI WGS metagenome assembly JAAUXZ01 (sample SAMN14350119, study PRJNA611818) | marine sediment metagenome | isolation source: surface marine sediment (3m) | place: French Polynesia: Moorea | collected 2018-08
ACGAGCGTTACGGATCGCCGGCAGACAACCAGGCGGCCGCGAAGCGAGGCCTCAGACGGCTGTTCCTGCACGCGCAGTCGATTGCGTTCGTCGACGACGCCGGCAACGATCTGCACTTCACGGCGCCGCTGGCCGACGATCTCGAGCGATTCCTCGACAAGGGGGTGCGGGAGGCCAGGCGGGCGAAGAAGAAAAAGTAACGCGCTTTATTACATTTTCTGCGGTGAGATGTAGCCGAGCTGCAACAATGTGTCCGCGACCCAGATCATCGGCAAACCGATCAGCGCCGTCGGATCGTCGGTCTTGACCGATTCGAACAATACGAAACCCGCGCCCTCCAGTTTGAAGCTGCCCGCACAGTCGTAAGGCTCGTCGTGACGCAAGTAGGCTTCTGCCAGCCTGCGGTCGAATTCGCGGAAGCGCACCGTCGTTTCGTCTGTGTGCTCGTAGCGCGTGCGGCCGATCGGGTCGAGTATGCAGACGGCGGTAAGGAACGTGACGACATGGCCCGACGCCGCGAGCAGCTGCTCAACGGCGCGCTGGTGATCGCCAGGCTTGCCGAGCACCGAGCCGTTCAGTACGGCGATCTGGTCGGCGCCGATGACCAGCGCGTCGCGCGTATTCACCGCGACGGCTTCCGCCTTCTTGCGGGCAAGGTCGATCGCCAGTTCGTCCGGGGGCAAACTGTCCGGATTGCTCTCGTCCACCTCGGGAGCGACCGCCTCATAGTCGTGCAGGAAGCGGTCCAGGAGACCTCGACGGTAGATCGACGACGACGCCAGAATGATGGCGGGAGCAGATGGGTTTTGCATAAGAAATCAGACTGTTAGCTATTGCAGCGGATTCTAGCGAAATATCGCCCCGAGTAGCGCAAATGATGTTTTGACAGTGGCAGCCGAGGTCCTTATCATGCGCGCGCCATGAGTAATCCGCTGCGCGATCGCCGCACCGCGGCCGAATGGGCGGCGATCCGGCAAGTTATTGAAATTGCTGAAAAAGTTAGCGATTTCGAACAGCTTGCGGCCATTGTCGAAGCGGACCTCTCGGCGCTCGATGCTGATAAAATACCGCCGGATTGGCGCGCAGCCGCGGTCGAAGGCCAGCTCGAGTTCGGGTTCGCGGACGCGCAGCAGCGCCTGCCGTACGTGAATTGCCGGGTCGCGGTGACCGTGGACGTGGTTTGCCAGCGGTGTCTCGAGGCGTTCCGGCTGCCGCTCGCCGCGGAGGCGAAGTTGCTGCTGCTGGCATTCGAAGAGTCGGCGGACGGCTATGATGAATTCGAGGTCTGGGAAGTCGAGGAAGACCTGCTCAGGCCGCAGGATGTCGTCGAGGAGCTGTTGATTATGGCGATGCCGCTTGCCGCCATGCACACCGAATCGGCGGTGTGCAAGGCGTTGTCGGCACCGGACGACGACGAGGAAATGACACGACCGTTTGCGGCATTGCGCGCGCAAATGACACAGGATCAATAGTGCCCGGTCTCAGAGCCGGGACAGGAGATAGAAATGGCTGTTCAAAAAAGTCGCAGGACACCTTCGACGCGCGGTTCGCGGCGTTCGCACGACAAGCTCAAGAAGCCGACGCTGTCGGTGGATCCGACTTCGGGCGAAACGCATCTGCGCCATCGCGTCACGCCGGACGGTTTTTACCGCGGCGAACAGGTTGTCTCGCAGCCTGAAATAGAAGAAGAAGAGTAAACCCGTCCCTTGATCGGCCGGCTCCCGGCCTGTCGCAACGTGGGATCGCACTCGATTATTTCCCTTGACGCCATGAGCGGCGACCTCGGCGCCGAGGTCGTCGTGCGCGCTGCTGCCGCGACGCTCGAGAAATACGTGAATATCGAATTGATCCTGGTCGGCGACGAACAGGTACTGGGCGATCTCGTCACACGTATCGTCGGCTCCGATTCCCGCTTGCACATCCGACATGCGAGTGAGGTCGTCAACATGTCCGAGCCGCCGGCCGAAGCGTTGCGCCGGAAGAAAGACTCTTCGATGCGCGTCTCTATCGACCTGGTCAAGAGCGGCGAGGCACACGCCGCGGTCAGTGCCGGTAACACCGGTGCGCTGATGGCGACTGCGAGGTTCGTACTGAAGATGCTGCCGGGTATCGACAGGCCGGCGATCATCGCCGAGTTGCCGTCAATGGGTGGTTCACTCCACATGCTGGATCTCGGTGCCAACACGCACGGAACCGCCGACCAGCTGTTCCAGTACGCCGTCATGGGCTCCATCGTCGCCGCGGACATACTCGGTATCGACCGGCCCCGAGTCGCACTTCTGAACATCGGTGCCGAAGACACCAAAGGTCACGACACGGTCAAGGAGGCTGCCACGATCCTGAGCGAGAGTACCCTGAACTACGTCGGTTTCATCGAGGGCAGCGACCTGTTCGCCGGCATGGCGGATGTCGTCGTTACCGACGGCTTCACCGGGAACGTCGCACTGAAGACGATGGAGGGCACCGTCGGGCTTTGCGGGCACTTCCTGCGCCGCGAGTTCAAACGCGGATGGTTCTCACGCTTGCAGGCGATGCTCGCCTGGCCCGTGCTCAAGCGACTCGCGACGGAGGTGGACTCCCGGAATTACAACGGTGCGACTCTGGTCGGCCTAAATGGTATCGTAATCAAGAGTCACGGCAGCGCTGATTCCTATGCGTTCCAGCATGCGATCGACACGGCGATCGTGGAGGTCCGCAACCAGCTGCCACAGCAGATTGGCAGCTTACTGCAGAAGGAAGCCGCATGACGTACTCGCGCATCGCAGGAACCGGACGCTACCTTCCGGAACGCATCATGACCAACTTCGATTTCGAGAAGATGGTCGATACCTCCGACGAGTGGATTCGCACGCGCACCGGCGTGGAACGTCGCCATGTCGTTGCCGAGGATCAAACGACCTCGGATATGTGCGTCGAAGCTGCGAAGGTTGCCATTGACGATGCCGGTGTCGACGTCGAGGACGTCGATCTCGTCATCGTCGGCACGACATCTCCCGACCTGATATTTCCGAACGTCGCGACGCTGGTCCAGCATCGCCTCGGCATACCGGCATGCCCGGCATTCAGCCTCGAAGCGGCATGCACGGGCTTCATCTATGCACTGACGACGGCCGACAAGTTCATTCGTGCCGGCGACGCGAAGTGCGCGCTCGTCATCGGCGCGGAGTGCATCACCAAGCTCATGGACTGGAGCGATCGCAATACTTGCGTCCTGTTCGGTGACGGTGCCGGTGCAGTCATCGTCAAACCGTCAGAGGAACCGGGACTGATCTCCTGTGATCTCGGTGCGGACGGTCAGTACAAGGACCTGCTTTACTACCCGGTGGGTCCGTCCAAGCAAATGGCCAAAGCCGGCACTGACGAGGCGGCGATCATGATGACCGGCAACGAGGTTTTCAAGGTTGCCGTAAAAACGCTGGGTGGTATCGCGGCCGAAACACTCGACAAGGCGGGCTACGACAAGAACCAGCTCGACTGGCTGATTCCGCACCAGGCCAACATCCGCATCATCCAGGCGACGGCAAAGCGTCTCGACCTGCCGATGGAAAAGGTCATCCTGACGGTTCAGGACCACGGCAACACGTCGGCAGCGTCCGTGCCGATGGCGCTCGACGTCGGCATTCGCGATGGCCGTGTGAAAGAGGGCCAGCTTATACTGATGGAGGCTTTCGGCGGCGGCTTTACCTGGGGCTCGGTCCTGATGCGGCTCTAGAGGCCCTCACCACAAGCGACTCTTCTTCTGTCGGGCAGAGCGGCGGGCCATGCGCTGGTGCAGCTGTTGCCGGCGACGATCGAGGCGGTCGCGGCGAATCACCGGGTCGACGTCGCTGCTGTGCTCGCGATCGTATTCGTCACGGAACTCGCAGAAGTCGTCGTACGCTTCGCGCACGTGATGCAGTTCCCGGGCAACCAGTTCGATGATGATGACGTCGTCGAGGTATCCGATGACCGGAATGTCGTCGGGCAGGATATCTTCCGGGTCGGCGAAGTAGCAGAAGGTCGCCAGTAGGCGTTCCTTGTCTCCCTCCGGGAGCATCCAGTCGTCGTCCGCGAGCATGCGGATCAGCGATTCGAGTTCGGGGATACGTTTGCCAACGAAGTCCGGCAGCGGGTCGCTGGCGCGGATCTCGTCGAGAACGTCGCTGATCGCATCGATGATCTCGGATTCTTCGGCGTCACGAACCGCTTCGCGTGACTGCCGTAGCGCTCTGCGGAAGAAACGCAGGTCGCGATCGGTGAGATCGAACGTGATTCTCATCGTCATGGCGGAAGGCTACCGGCAAGCCCCTATGGTGGTCAACGCAGGATGGTTTACCATAGGCACTACGCGGACCGGTCAAAAACGATGAAACCGAAACTGATAATTGGCAACAAGAACTACTCCTCGTGGTCACTGCGCGCATGGCTCCTGCTCAGGGAGGCCGGGATCGAATTCGACGAGCACAGGATCGTCCTCGACACCGACACCTCGGCCAGGGAGATCGCCGAGTTCTCTGACGCGGGCAGGGTGCCCATACTGCAGCTCGGTGACCTGACGGTCTGGGACTCACTCGCGATCGCCGAAACCATCGCGGAACGCTGGCCGGACAAACAGCTGTGGCCTGCTGACCCGGACGAACGTGCGCACGCGCGGTCCATCTCGGCCGAGATGCACTCGGGCTTCCCGTATCTGCGCGAGCACATGCCGATGAATTGCCGCGCGATGGGCCGCAAGGTGCACCTGCTGGACGAGCTCGGCGAGGATATCGATCGCGTCATCGAAATCTGGGCCGAGTGTCATCGCAAGTACGGTGACCGGGGCGGATGGCTGTTCGGCGATTTCTCGATTGCCGACGCGATGTACGCGCCGGTCGTCTTGCGGCTGCGTACGTACGGTATCAACCTGCCCGAATCGGCCGGCTTCTACCCGCACCGCCTGCTCGAAAGCGAGGCTATGATCGAGTGGCTGGCAGCGGCCGAATGCGAGGTCGAAGTCATCGAAGCCGACGAGACAGGGCAGTAATGCGCGGTTCGATCGCTTGTGCATTGCTGCTCGTCACGCTGTCGCTGCGGGCGGAGGTGTACGAATTGCCGCCCGACGGCTTCGACGTCATCGGTGCGCTTTCGACCGTAACAGCGCGTTACGAGGATACGCTGGTCGATATTGCGCGCCGCCATGGTCTCGGCTACCAGGACATCGTGCGTGCAAACCCTGACGTCAATGTCTGGCTGCCGGGGGAGGGCACCGAGATCATCCTGCCGACGCGCTTCGTACTGCCGCCGGGTCCGCGCAGGGGACTGGTGCTGAACCTGGCCGAGTACCGCATGTACTATTTTCCGGAACCCGAGGAAGGCAAGCCGGCCTGGGTCTATACCTACCCGATGAGTATCGGGCGTATGGACTGGGAAACGCCGCTGGGCCGAACGAAGATCACGGCGATGGCGAAGAACCCGGCCTGGTACCCGCCGAAGTCCGTGCGCGAAGAACACGCGGCGGACGGTGACCCGCTGCCACGCGTCGTACCGCCTGGCCCGAAGAACCCGCTCGGGTCCCGGGCAATGCGACTCGGCATCCCCGGGTACCTCATCCACGGCACCAACAAGCCCGCTGGCGTGGGCATGCGAGTCTCACACGGTTGCGTGCGCATGTTCCCCGAGGACATCGAGTTCCTGTTCCGCCACGTGCGCGTCAACACGCCGGTGCGCATTATCAATGTACCGGTGAAGATCGGCTGGGACGGAGAGTCACTCGTGGCAGAGGTTCACCCGTTGCTGGAATCGCCGCCACCGGCTGTCGAAGAGTCACACCTGGATGCGCTCGATGCCGACCTTGAATCGCAAGCCCGCATTGCGCCAGGCAAGGACCCACTCACGCAGGTCACCGAGCAGTTCATCGTGGCTACGGCGGAGCGCGCCGGCCAGCTGGACTGGGACCGGGTGGAGATGCTCGTCGCGCGCTCCGACGGTATTCCGGAGACGGTTGGCGAGGGCATAAAAAACGCCGCGGCAAGCGCGGCGTCTGAATAAAACGTCGTAGCTAACGCTACTGGCTTGCTCTTATTTGGACATCGACTTCTGGAACATGCGTTCCATGCTTTCGCGATTTGCTTCGCAGCAGGCCTGTGCTTCGGTAGCGGCAGACAGTGCCTGGTCGGCAGTGCTCTGTGCAGAGGCAGCAGCCTGAGCGGCGCGATCAGCAGCGGCGCGTGCAGCTTCGGCAGCAGAGGCTGCAGCAGCAGCGTCGGCGGCAGCGCGGTCAGCCGTAGCTTTCACATCGTCCAGGCCCGTGGTTGCGCAACCGGCGGCCATTGCGACGAAGAGCGCAAGTGCGCTTGCTCTGAGTGCGGTCTTTTTCATGTTGGAAGGTTCCTTTGTTGGGAAAAACTGCAGGCGCATTATTTCCCAAACGGCCCGCGCCTGCAACGAAAATGCCTGTTTTTGATGACTTTTGTCGCCCAATAACGACAATTTTCGGCGAAATCACTCCGTATTCGCCACGCCGGTGATACGAGTCGGAAATGAGACGATGGCGTCGGCCATACTCAGGAAATAACCGGGCCCTTCGTTGTCGAGGATGCCGACGGGCAAGTACCTGACATGGCGTAATCCCGGCTCCGTCTGCGGCTGCGTCGCATCCCTGATCTGCCAGCTCTCGCCATCGTGGATCTCGGCCCAGGCGTGGCCGAATCCGGACAGTCCGGATTCGCTATCGAGAATGACCAGGCCGAACACCACGCGCGCATGCAGGCCATTCGCGCGCGCCAGAGCGGCCAGCAGCACGGCGTGCTCGGTGCAGTCACCCTGGCCCGTCGCCGCCACGCGCGATGCGAGGTCGAAAGCCCTGGAGTAGGTCTTGTCTTCTATGTACTCGTAGACGAAGGTCTCGAGTTCGGCTGCGGTCGGATTTCGTTCCAGCTTCGCTGGCACCTGTTCCGACAAGGCCCGGACAGGTTTCTCATCGAAGTCGATGACGAAGGTGCTCTGCAGGAACCGATCTTCGGCGCCGCCCGCCACCGTCGGCTTCTCGGCGAACTCGACGATGACCGTATCGGCGTCGCGCGCCACGACGGCCAGGCCGTCGACTTCGGCGAGGGCACGGGCCGCCCGCGAAGGATCGTTGACGTGCAGAACCGAGCGCACCGATGCGTCGAATTCTGCACTGTGCCCCGGTGCCCGTTCGACGGCAATCCTCGAGAGGTACGGCAACTCGTCGGCAGCTGCCGGCGCCGTCCAGAGCAATGCCGCGCATGCGGCGAACAGGACGGCACTCGCACTGCGGATCATTGCGCGAACGAGCCTTGCGACCAGATGGTCTCGATGGCGATGGTGATGGGGCCGAGTTTCACCAGGGCGCTGGACATGTTGCCGTCATCGTCGAATATGCCGGAGTAGGCGATGGGGCCGAGCTGCAACTGTGCCTGGCGTTCGACCTCGGCATCGTCTCGCGTTATGCGGGCCTCGAGGAACTGCGTCGGGTCGACGGACGGCACCCATACGTTCGCGGTGAGCGAAGGTTCCATCCCGGTGAACACGTCCCGGGCCATAGCCATCTGCTGCAGCTGGCTCGCCGGCGACAAGGCGCCATCGATTTCGACGTCGATCGTCTTGCCCTGCATGGTGCCGCTGACGATCCAGTCGTCGGTCCCGCCCCGCTGCAACTGCATCTTGTTGACCATTTCGCCGTTCTCGACGTCGGCAGTGTAGGTGTTGATCAAGTCACCGTCGGCCGTCATGAACATGACGGTTACGGAGTCACTCGCGTTCAGCGTGCTTGCATCGACCGCGGTCAGCATCGACTCGTTCGTGAACAGCCGTGTATCACCTTGTTCGTCTAGCGTATACGAGGCGTAGGCGACGCCGGCGCCGAATCCGCTGAAATCGAGCTGTGCGATTTCCTCGTAATAGGGAGTTTCGGTTGCGGATTCGTATTCCGCATTCGCCACGAATTCGGTGAACGCGTAGGCGAAGGTGTCGCGGTACCCGAGGAAGTTGTGTGCGCAGGCGTAGGCGACGTCTCCCTTGGTCGCAGCGCGCACCTTCGTAAAGGCGACCAGGCTCTGGGACTCACCGCTAACCGTGTACAGCCACTCCAGCGCGAGATAGGGGACACCGTCGATCGATCCCGAATCGGTGTGGAAGATCCAGCGGTCGGCGACGGCGCCATAGTTGCCGGCGACGGTTTCGATGTTGACTTCGGCAACGGCGTTGGTCAGCGTTGCGAGGTCTTTCGCGCCCTTGAAGAAGTAGCACTCGAGCGGCACTTCGGCACGTATGTCCGAGCTGAAGTACCAGCCGCTTTCGATCTCCTCGGGCTTCGCGGGTTTGCCGGGGAGCTTGCTGCGAAACAGCTCGTCGCCGGATTCGACCTTACGCAGCTTTCGCTTGCGCAGTTCCTTCTCCATGGCGTCCTGGACCCACTGGGGCCAGCCTTCCATGGAAACCTCTGCCTGCACGTTCGGTGCGGCCAGTAGTGCGGCGAGAAACAGGACTGACAGTGACAGGGTTGGACGCATCGGGCTCTCCTTATCGGCTGCGGCAAGTAAACGGCAGAAGCGGGCGATTTGCAAAGAATTGCGTCGGAGTTTCGGAAGCCTCCGGCAGCCGCTGCGGCGAGGCTTGCACTCACTGCAGTACTGTATATAATCCCAGATACTGTGAATGTATACAGGAATTGTTCAAATGCGCGAACTGACCCCCAGGCAAAAGCAAATTCTCGAGATGATTCAGGAGTTTATTGCTGAGACGGGCATGCCGCCGACGCGTGCCGAGATCGCCGGCGAGCTCGGCTTCAAGTCGGCCAACGCCGCCGAGGAGCACTTGCGGGCGCTGCAAAAGAAGGGCGTCCTCGAGCTGTTGCCGGGTGCATCGCGTGGCATCCAGCTGAAGGATTCCCTGCGAGAGCAGATGGGTTTGCCGCTCGTCGGTCGCGTTGCTGCCGGCAGCCCGATCCTGGCCGAGGAGCACATCGAGGCGCACTACAAAATCGATCCGCAGCTTTTTCACCCGAAACCGCATTACCTGCTGCGTGTTCGCGGTATGAGTATGAAGGACGCCGGCATTCTCGACGGCGACCTCGTTGCGGTGCACCGTACCCCGGAAGTGCGCAGCCGGCAGATCATCGTTGCCCGTCTCGATGACGAGGTCACGGTCAAACGTTACCGGCAAAACGGCTCGCTCGTATCGCTGTTACCCGAGAACGACGAATTCGAACCCATCGTTGTCGATCTCAAGGAGCAGGTGCTCGTCATCGAAGGCGTCGTCGTCGGCGTCATTCGTGATGGTTTGCCACTGCATTGAGTCTTGTCATCGTCACTCGACAAGTTGTTGCAGAACCCGCGCGTCTGGAAAGGACGCAGTGCGTTACAACAGAAGGCCGGAGTGGCGAGCGGTTACCCGGAACTGGACCGGCACCTGCCCGGCGGTGGTTGGCCGACCGAGGCGCTGACGGAAATCTTCACCGGGCATTACGGCATCGGTGAATTGCGATTGCTGATGCCGGCACTGGCGCAGCTCAGCGACGCGCAGCCGGATTACAGCGAACCGGGCTGGATCGCCTGGATAGCGCCGCCTTTCCAGCCGTATCCGCCGGCATTGCAACAATACGGTATCGATCTGTCGCGCATGCTGATCGTGCGTCCCGTGGGCGCCGGCGAGATCCTCTGGTCCGCCGAGCAGGCGTTGGCGTCCGGTACCTGTGTCGCCGTGCTGTTCTGGCCCGAGGCACTCGACGACCAGTCCAGTCGGCGCTTGCAGCTGGCAGCCGAGAAGGGGCGCAGCTGGGGAGTGGCATTTCGCCCCGTTGCTGCGCGCCGTCAACCCTCCGCCGCGGCGCTGCGTTTGCAACTGGACACCGATGCGCAAGGGACACGCGTGCATATCCTGAAGAGTCGCGGCGGGCGACCGGCGGTTATCCGTAACCTCGATCTTTCCCAACACCCGGTATAAGCATGTCCAGGGCATCGAAATCACCCGTCACGGTGCGGGACGTTGCCCCGACCGCCGCTCAGCAGGTGCTGCCGTTCCTCGAGCCGGCACCGGCACCGTTGGCGCCGACACGCGTCCGGCGGCTCTGGTTTTGTCTCTGGTTGCCGGGCCTGCCACTCGAGGCCTGTCGTCAATCCGATGAGGCGACGGCCATCGTCGAAGAGCAGCAGGGGATCCATCGCGTACTGCTGGCGGATGCAAAAGCCGCGGCAGCCGGCATCATGCCCGGGCAGTCGGCGAACGCGGCGCTGGCCTTGTTGCCGACATTGCAGCTCGAGGAACGCAGCCTGGTCCGTGAGCAACAGGCGCTGCAGGCGCTGGCCGCCTGGTTGGAACGTTTTTCGTCGTTTGTCTGCATTGCCGATCACGACGTGTTGTTGCTCGAGATCGCCGGCAGCCTGCGTCTGTTTGGCGGTTTGCGGGAACTACGCCGTAGCATTTCCCGGGGCCTCGAGCAGCAGGGCTTCATCGCGTCACCGGCCATTGCCCCCACGCCGCTGGCAGCAACCTGGCTGGCGCGGGCCGGTCGCCGCGTGTGTGTGCGTGACGAACGAAACCTGGGCAAGGCCTTACGTGAGCTACCGCTTAAAAGCCTGAACTGGCCGGAAGGTCTGTGTGCCTCGCTGACCGGCATGGGAGTGACGAAGGTGGGCGATTGCCTGCGCCTGCCGCGCGAGGGTTTCGTAAGGCGTTTCGGTGCAGAGCCGATGTTGCAGCTCGATCGTGCGCTGGGCTACCTGCCCGATCCGCGTAACTCCTGGCGTGCACCCGAGCGTTTCTGTGCGGATTACGAGATGACCGAGGAGCAGACCGACCGCGACCTGTTGCTGAATATCTGCCGGGAATTGCTGCTGTCGCTCGAGCGCTTCCTGCTGGTGCGGCAGCTTGGCACAGCGCGCCTGAGTTTCAGCTTTTTCCATCTCAAGGGAGTAGCGACCGAGCTGCGGCTGGGTTGCGCGCGTGCCGAACGTTCGGCCGAACGCTGGTTGTCGCTACTGGGCATTCGTTTCGAGCAGCTGGTATTGACGGAGCCGGTCATAGCGGTGCGTTTGCGAAGTGGCCTGACGCAGCCGCTCAAGGCGGAATCGGCGAGCTTGCAATTCCACGATGCCGGCGCCGTGCGGCGCTACTCGATTACGCAGCTTGCTGAACGACTGGTTGCGCGTATCGGCGACCAGTCGGTGCATTCGACGAGCATGGTTGCCGAACACCGGCCACAGTACGCCTGGCGGGCGCACAGCCTGCTGGGCGACTGGGCGTGTACCACCGGGGCCGGTCGGCGCCTGCGCCGCCCGCTGTGGCTGTTACCCGAGCCCGCCCTGCTGGAGACGGACGGCACTTACCCGGTCTACCAGGGCTGCCGGCTTCGGCTGCTGGACGGCCCGGAGCGTCTCGAGACCGGTTGGTGGGACGAGGACAGCATCTCCCGGGACTATTACACGGCAATCAGCCCGGCAGGCGCGCGGCTGTGGATTTTTCGTAATCGTCAACGAATGTCTGCCTGGTATTTGCATGGCTACTTCGGATAGCTGCCGCTACGCGGAGTTACATGCGCTCAGCAATTTCACGTTCCTGCGCGGTGCTTCTCACCCCGAAGAGCTCGTCGAAACGGCGGCGCGGCTCGGCTACGAGGCACTCGCGATTACCGACGAGTGCACGATGTCTGGAGTCGTTCGTGCGCACTCGGCGGCTCGGGAGTTCGGTCTCAAGAAACTGATCATCGGTTCGGAACTGCGGCTGCGCAGTGGTCGCAAGCTCGTTGCACTGGCGCAGAACCGCGAGGGTTATGCTGCGCTCTGCCAGCTGATTACGAAGGCGCGCTGTGCCGCCGATAAGGGACACTACGAGCTGACGCGCACGGCGTTCGAAGAGGGGCTGCCGGGATGCCTGGTGCTGTGGGTACCGGATCAGGACTATACCCTCGACGTCGAAGATCACTGGATTCGCGAGACCTTCCGCGACCGCCTGTGGATCGCCGTCGAATTGCTGGCCGATGGCCGCCAACAGGAACAGCTGGCCAGGCTTCTCGAGGAAGGGCGTCGCCTCAGGCTACCGCTGGTCGCATGCGGCGACGTACACATGCACCGTCGGTCACGGCGTATTCTGCAGGACGCGCTGACGGCGGTACGTCACGGCACGACGGTCGACAAGGCAGGATTTGCACTGTACCCGAACGGCGAGCGTCACCTGCGGTCACGTGAAGTCTTGCGGCGCATCTATCCGTCCGAGCTGCTCGATGAAACCCTGCGCATTGCCGATGCCATCGAATTCTCGATGGACGAGCTGCGTTACGAATACCCGGACGAGCTGGTGCCGGACGGGGAAACGCCGGCAAGCTACCTGCGCAAGCTGACCGAGGAGGGCATGCAGCCCCGCTGGCCGGACGGCGTGCCGCAGAAGGTTACGGAACTGGTCGAGCACGAGCTCGAGCTGATCGCCGACCTGCACTACGAACCTTATTTCCTCACGGTCTACGACATCGTCGCGTTCGCGCGTTCGCAGCATATCCTGTGCCAGGGCCGCGGCTCGGCGGCCAATTCCGCGGTCTGTTATTGCCTGGGCATCACCGCGGTCGACCCGGCGCGCCTCGACCTGCTGTTCGAACGGTTCGTTTCGGCGGAACGCAACGAACCGCCCGACATCGACGTGGATTTCGAACACGAACGGCGCGAAGAGGTGCTGCAATATGTCTACGAGAAATACGGCCGCCACCGCGCCGGCATGACCGCGACGGTCAATTGCTACAGGGCGCGCGGCGCC
>JAAUXZ010166102.1_pt1 | contig 12723 bp, 10 predicted proteins | sample 7278131 | NCBI WGS metagenome assembly JAAUXZ01 (sample SAMN14350119, study PRJNA611818) | marine sediment metagenome | isolation source: surface marine sediment (3m) | place: French Polynesia: Moorea | collected 2018-08
CGGTGAGCACTTCCTTCATGCTGGCCTTGTGCGCAATCATTTCATCAAGCCTGGCCAGTTGATGCTGATAACGCTCTTCTTTGGAAGGCCTTGCATCCGGGTCAGCTTTTCGCTTTTCCTGCATCTCGGCACGTTTCGATCTTTGCAATTGTACCTGTTCCAGGGTGAGTTTTTGGATAACTTCTTGCTGGGCCTGTGTAAGATCCAGTGCCAGTGTGAGTTTTTTGGTCTTTAAGGTTGCCAATTGTTCCGGAGTCATGTCCTTAGCTCCCATCTTATGCCTAAATCGGTCGTGTTCCTGCGCCGTTAACAGAAAACCGCTAAGCATTACCACGGCTAAAATCAGTCTTTTCATGTGTTTGTTTTTTAGATTCAACCCTTAGACTTGATATATACCAAAAGGTTTAATACCATCATGGTAAGAACGCTGTGTACAGGATAAAAAAAAGAGTGTGGAACATCCACACTCTTTTTCTATCGCTATGTTTACTATGGAATTTCTGAAAGGGTTTAGTTAAAATCCAACTCCCTTTCGATAGGTTTTATATCGTTTTCAGCAAGTTGTTCTTGGGTCTGTTGCTCCAGAGCATCGGAATTACTATCCGTGGTATAATAGAGCATGATGGCCAGCAGCAATCCTAAGAAATAGATAAGACTTTTTACTTTATAGGTCATGGCTTTGGGATTTGTTACCTCCAAATTAGTGATAAAACGCTGCCCTTTTTGGGGTTTGTGGTATACCTATGGGCCCTTGTTGTGAAAATGACTTTAAATGTGGTTAAAGTAGCCTCCAGGTAACACCAGCTAACCAGTGGTAATACCGTTCAACCCATAAATACAACCGTATATCGAAACTCCTTAGCTGGGGTCCAGAATATTGTCAATACGCTCTAGCACATCACGCAGGTGATACAAGCTCATGGTATCTCCAGTATTGCCCATGGCATTTCGGATATTTCTCTTAAGGTTATTTAATTCTGCCCTTGCAATGGATCGGATGTCTGACTGACTCGTATTAACGGCAGTTGATTTACGGTAACCGCCAAAATCAGGTAGTTTCCGTTGATTCTCCGCCTTCATTAAATACGCAAGACGGTCTATATGCGCCTTTTGCAGGTTCCTCCTGTAGGTGTCGATCTTCCTCCCCGTTCTAAGTTCGGACCAGACCCCATTTCTAAGGTCACGCATCATTTCAACCAGGGTATAGGCTTCCCTGCCATTCAGGGCTTCGTTCTCAATTATCCTGCCCATTTTACCCAAACTCATAACATTGTTTAAGGCCCGCACTTGCATTCCTCGTACTCGTTCTACAAAACCGGAATATTGAATTTTACCAAAAAGTTCTTTGTCCAGCAGCCATTCCGGAGTTGCAAAGAGTTCTTCCTGCAAGAAATCCATACAGGCCTGTTGGTGTTTTTTGGGGACATGTGTATAAACTGCCCCGTCCTGCTCGTAGGTTTTATGGTTTTCATAGACTCCGCCTATATTGTTTCCTACGTGGCCCATATAACGGTTGAATTGGCTAATTACCTGTCCGTATAAGGTCTCGAGGTCGTCATAGTTTTTGCCGGCTTCGTAAGTCCATTCGGTTAAGTTGGGAACAATGCGCTTTAGATTATCAATACCATAAAGGCTCGCCTTTACGGCGTTGTCACCCAGATCTTCCGTTTGTGAACTCGGGTCAACTACATCACCTACCTGCTGGTGACCAAAGCGGTAAAGAGGATCTCCCGCATGTTCCAGGATCCATTGATCCAACGTGGCTTTTTCCTCTTCGGCAGTTTTGTCGAGTATTGGCCTGTATCCCCACGCAATGGCATATTTGTCATAGATCCCGATATTGGGCATTAGCGCTACGTCCCCATCCTCGGGTTGGGCCACATAATTAAATCTTGCATAATCCATTATGGATGGCGCGGTACCATATTTTCTGGTGAAGCTTTCAGATCTAAGCGAATCTACCGGGTACGCCACACTACTACCCATGTTGTGTGGTAAACCAAGGGTATGGCCAACCTCATGAGAAGATACGAATCGGATTAAACGGCCCATTACTTCCTCCTTAAAGGCTACGCCCCGGGCATCCTCATTTATAGCGGCGGTTTGTACAAAGAACCAGTTTCTCAAGAGGGTCATTACATTGTGGTACCAGTTGATATCTGATTCCAATATTTCTCCGCTACGGGGATCGCTCACATGCGGTCCGTTTGCATTTGGAATGGGAGAAGCCAGGTATCTTACTACGGAGTAGCGAACGTCTTCAGGCGACCATTCAGGGTCTTCTTCCGGACTTGGTGGATCTTTTGCAATTATAGCATTTTTGAAACCTGCTGCCTCAAAGGCTATCTGCCAGTCTTCAATACCCTTTTTAATAAAGGGCACCCATTGTTCGGGTGTAGCTCTGTCCACATAATAAACGATGGGTTTCTTAGGCTCTACCAGTTCGCCCCGCTTGAATTTTTCAATATCTTCTTCTTTGACCTCTAATCTCCATCGGTCCAGATAACGCACCGTTTTACTTTCCTGGGCATCCAATCCAGAGTCTACCTGTCCCCGGGCAAACCAACCAACGCGCCGGTCAAAGTACCTGCGTTTCATGGGCTCCTCGGGCAAGAGGATCATAGAATTATTGATTTCAATGAGTATGGATCCTACACTTCCGTTCGAAGGTGGACTGGAGGCATTATACGTTTTTACATGGCGGGCTTCAATATTGAGTGGGTAACTCTTGATGGATTCGATAAAGCTTCGTTTTTCATCAAGACGACTTACTTTATATCGTTTGCGATACCCATCTGGCATCCCAAGGGCTTTGGCATCTTTGGTGAAAAGATCATCTACCTGTATTACCGTAGCCGGATTAAGGGAATCTTTATTGAAGGCCTTAATGTCAAATGCGTAAAGTACCGGTTCAAAATTTGAATTCACTACCGCTTCATTGACCGGAAGGGAATCTGCCGCTACCACGCCATAACTAACCACACGAAGTAGAACCTTTTTCGGCTTTTTCTCCCAGCGCAGTACCTGGGTATTTATTTTACCGCCACCAAAACCTATGCCTGAAGCGGTTTTAGATATCCTGCTAACCATAAGCATTTCTCTCCCAAACAGCGAATCCGGAATTTCATAATAGTGTTTGTCATCTACCACATGCACCGGAAACAAACCTTCATCTGTTTTGGCTTCTTTGGTAATAACCTTGTTGTAGGGTTGAATCTTATCTTTTTTGCCATTGGGTTTGGCCTTGGCCTCAGTGTTCGCTTTCTTTTTCTTTTTGAACAGTTGTGCTTCTGCCTGAGGGACGGCAAAAAGAAGGAATACTAAAAGTGTTGTGATTTTGTAAATGTGTCTGGGATGCATATTCAGATTTTTTTGAAGAAATGATGCCAAATAACCGAAAAATAAACGGATTCTTTTGTTAAGGAAATCATAAGTGGACCAATTTTTCGGATTTCAAAAAATATATTTTAACTCACTGATAATCAATGTTATGACTTAAGTTTTTAATGATTTTCAGCACTATTATGAAAACCAAATATGCTGTTAAACAGAACTCAAATCTGTAACAAACGTGTTTTTGTTCCGTCTTATAAACAAACCAAGATTTGTAAACGCTGAACCGACAAGGCAAGCAATCAATCGACAAAAATGAACAAATTATTATTACTATGTGGTTTAGTTATGCTGAGCACAACCACCACGCCGCAAGAAGAGATCGCCACAACAGAGAACACTTATCAAAAAGTGGCTTTGGGTACTGAAAATGCGGAAGTAAATGTCATCGAAGTTCACACTAGCGAAGCGGCTACTCCGATCATAGCACCCAAGTTGATAAGTAAGACCTATCCCGATTCTGCAACAGAATTGGATTTGAATGAAATCGTCTTTATTGAAGAGGAAGAGATCCTGGATCTTGGGTTTGACACCCGGGATTATCTGCCAGAAGGCTTTGACGCAAATGAGGCCTATGTAGACCTTAATCAAATTCCATTTATCGAAGACGAGGAACTAGAATTGAACTTCGATACAGCCTCATACCTGCCAGAGGATTTCGATCCCTACGCAGCGCCATCAGGAATTGAAGGTATCAATTATATGGAAGAAGAGGAGGTTATTGACCTTGGATTTGATACGGCGGCCTATCTGCCAGAAGGATTTGACCCCTACGAGATCTATTTCGATCTGGATTCAATAGTATATATCGAAGAGGAAGAAGAGATCGAATTAGATTTTAACACGGCCGATTTTTTACCTGAGGGATTTGATCCCTATGCATTATAAACATAATCCGTTTAGATAGAATATTCTCATTTCTATCAGTTATTTGATTAGTCAGAATAAAGCCCTTTTCGGGGCTTTATTTTTTTGAGTTCCCTTTGGAATAAAACGGATCAATTCCTTGTTGATTTTGACGATTTAACAAAACATTAACATGAATTTACCCAAAATCAACTTGGCAATTTTTCATGATTTTTACTGCTAGCTCGGCAATTTTTTTGACTGGGAAATGCGAAGTTCGCAACTTTTGATTTCAAATGTTAAAAAGCCCATTTTTATTGGGGTTATAAGGAATTGTTAAGGAAATATAAAGGACAATAATTCCTATAAAAAGGGGTTGTATCTTTGTACAAAATTTAAATTAAATAGAAATGAAAAGAGAGATTTTAACAGGAATTTTTTGGCTGGTATTCAGTGTAGTGGCCTTGGGAGCACAGACTGGGAATTCTCCACTACATAATAGTCAAAATGAAAACGACAAGGTAATTTTCATCGAGGAGGTTAAACCGGTTGATTTGGGCTTTGATACAGCTCAGTATCTGCCAGATAACTTTGATCCATATGGATTGCCAGAAAACATTATGGATGTCTCATTCATTGAAGAAGAGGCTAAAGTGGAATTGGATTTTGATGTTAGGCAATACCTGCCTGAACTATTCGATCCTTACAAGAAGTATTTTGATTTGAGTACCATAGAATTTATTGAAGAGGAAGAAGTTATTGAGTTCGATTTCGAAATTCAGGACTACTTACCACGAGATTTTATCGCGGTGCCTGCTTCATAGTTTTAAAGGAGTAATTAAAATTGATGACCCCGGAAATTTTTCCGGGGTTTTTTTGTGTTCAAACTTACCTAGAACATCAGAGGAATTACATACTGGAACATAAGGATGAGCAATCCCACAGCGATCAGATTCAGGATCACCCCAACCCGTGCCATTTCGTGTACTTTAATGTATCCACTGGCAAACACGATCGCATTGGGAGGCGTAGCCATAGGCAGCATAAAAGCGCAGCTGCTCGCAATGGTAACCGGAATGAGGAGGTAAAGCATGGGTATGCCCAATCCTATGGCAATTCCTGCCACCACTGGTGCCAGAACGGCTACAAGTGCTACATTGCTCATGAGCTCTGTCATAAAAAGCATCAGCAGGATCAGCAGGGAGGCTGTAAATAATATGCTGATTTCGCTTGTGGCGATGGCATTGGAAACCACGTCAACGATACCACTGACCGACATGCCTTTGGCCAGGGCCAATCCACCACCGAACAAGATCAGTATACCCCAGGGTAATCGCTGCGTATCCCTCCAGGTAATAATAAAATCCCCTTTTCTGTGATTATAAGGCAGGGAGAATAGGGCCACGGCAGCCATCACACTTATTATGGTATCTGATAATCCCAGGCCGGGTAGTAACTTGTTTATCAGTGTTCGGAATATCCATAGGAAAACGGTAACCCCGAAAATGACCAAGACCATTTTTTCTTTTCCTGTAGTAGGCCCTAACTTATCTAATTCCTCACGAATCACCTCCTTGGAGGCCGAGAAGGTAAGTTGCCTGTTGGGAAACATCCATTTTACCAGGACCAGATAGCATATGAACAGTAAAATAATGGAAAAGGGTAAACCCAGTGTCATCCATTTCAGGAAGGATACCTCGATGTTGTATTCATTTTCCAGGAGTCCGATGAGCACAGAATTGGGCGGTGTGCCGATCACGGTGGCGATGCCCCCTGCATTTGCCGAGAAAGCGATCCCCAGCATCACACTTAGGGCAAAGTTTTGGTCGTTCTTCGTGAAACCATCCGCATCATTTATCAGGAGTCCTATGACCGACATAGCAATGGGCAACATCACCACCGTGCTGGCTGTATTGCTGATCCACATACTGAGTGACGCCGTAGCGATCATAAATCCCAGGACTACACGGTTAGGGGTAGTCCCTGTAATTCGTATGATATTTAGGGCAATCCGCCGATGCAGGTTTACTTTCTCAAGGGCCAATGCCAAAACAAAGCCCCCGAAGAACAGGAAGATTATAGGACTTCCATAGTTGGCTCCAACATCGGCAATTGGCATTACTTTGAGCAGTGTAAATAGAATGATTGGCAACAGGGCGGTTACGGAGATCGAAACTGCTTCCGTGATCCACCAAATGATCATCCAGGCAGCCACGGCAATAACGGAATTGGCATGCTCATGCCCTTCCATCAGCCCGGGGAGGTTTAGAATTAGTGTAAAGAGGAGCGGGCCTGCAACCAGTCCCAACTTCCTGTTCAGACCCATATTTTAAATTTTGGGTCTAATCTATTGTTTTTCGCGTGCTTTTGAAAATCTCAGGCCATATCTCGCGGCATTCCTTTAGGATTACTCTTGTACAAGAGAAATCGGATTCAGGTTCAGATCGGTTTTGCCATAGAATAACTTTACCTGTTCCTCTTCTTCATAGCCGGCGACGAAAAAGAGCGTATCACCAACCTCCAGGATCTCTGGTAAGAACTGACCTCCATAATGATATTCCGCTAAAAAATTGCCGTCCATATCATACTTTTTGAGGTAGTCCTCGGTGGAGATCACAAAACTGCTGCCAAGGCATACAAGCCCCTGGTTGTTTGGCGTCTCCTCGAAATATTTCCTCTTCAAAGTATTGCCATCACCATCGGTAATTCGCATTTCACCCATCGCGTACATCACCAGGTTACCATTACTTAGGCTGTGCAGGTGGAAACTTCCATTTAACTGGTCGCTTGTATTAATCATGGCTGTGAGGGCAGAATCTTCAAATACTACGTAATCGGTAAGATTGTATGCCTCGTCGAAGTACATCAGCAAGGGTTTGTAATTGGTGACATACGGAGGTGTTCCACTAGCCTGGAATACACCACCAAAGGCAACGAAACCACCTTCAATAGCAATCATGTCGCCTATGCTGGCATTTTCATGCCCTGTGATTGTGGTTGTGATGACTTGAAAGGCGTCACCGTTACTGTTTCTGATTTCGATAGCCGCCTCATGGTAATCTCCACTTTTATCTGCACCGAAATAGAGGTAGTTACCACCACTCTCCAAAAATCCGTAACTGTGTTTTTTGGCAGACTGTACTCCATTCAGAAACGCCCAACCGGCGTCGTAAGTGACCTCCTGAGTACCGTAAAGGCTGTTTAAGGTTCGTGAAAAAACGAAATTCTTTTTTCCGCTAGGGTAGAAGTTGGCAAAGGCCGTATTACTGTTGTAGGGTTTATCAGCCAGGTATTGTCCCGTGATCTCATAATTTTCATCTAGCTCCCTGTAATAGAACTTGGCTCCCCCCGAACCAATTTCGTCTATGAGCAGCTCTATGTAGTAATATTTTCCGTTGTCCGGGTTAATGCCCAGCTCAAGTGGGATGGCAGAATATCCTTCGTCTATTTCAGGGTAAATATAAAACCCCTCAACGGAGATCACCATGACCTCCAGGCTGAACGTTTTTGTTTCACCGGATTCATTTCCTACCGTTAGGGTTATGGTAAATTCACCTGATTCCGTAAAAGTAACTTCGGGATTTTCAAGGGTACTCGCATCTCCATTTCCAAAATCATAGAGGAATGTTGTTGCTCCTGATGAACAACTGGTAAGCTGAAGCGCTTCGCCTACCATTAGGGTCTCTTCACTCATCTCAAAGCAGGCTTCAAGGGCCTCACCCGGATCTGGCGTCTCTTTCTCCAATTCATCCGTTGTACAGGCATAAATGAGAAAACAGCATAGAATAAGCAGGTAATTGTGTTTCATATTAGCGTTTTAGGGCATTGCTAGTATAAAACGTGGGATTAGGGTGCTTTATTTCATCAAATCAGCTGGATTCGATGAACTGCATAATCTCTTAACATATTGATTAGAAGAGAGTTATGATATAAAGTGGACGAAGTATGCGCAACAGCTAGTCTTGCAACACACAAGACAATATTTCCCCTTCTTTAATAACCTTTACAAGTCCCAGTTTCCCAAGGGCTTTAATACCCTTGTCCCAGGCCTTATTGCTAAGTCCGGCAGCTGCTTTCAGATCCGGCAGCGGCATGCTTTTGCTCGTTTTCAAAGCTTCAAGAATGGCCTTTTCATTGTCTTTAAGCTGAAGCGGCTTTTTTTCAGGACGCATTTGAGGGAAAAACAGTACTTCCTGGATGGAGGCATTGTTAGTAAGTAGCATCACCAGGCGGTCAATACCAATTCCGATCCCCGATGTAGGCGGCATACCATATTCGAGCGCCCTAAGGAAATCCTGGTCGATAAACATGGCTTCATCGTCTCCCTTTTCGGAAAGTTTTAGTTGTTCTTCAAAGCGCTCACGCTGGTCTATTGGATCATTCAACTCCGAATAGGCGTTTGCAATTTCTTTACCGTTGATAATCAACTCAAAACGCTCTGTAAGGCCTGGTTTTTCCCGATGTTGCTTGGTAAGCGGGCTCATTTCCCGCGGATAATCAATAATGAATGTTGGTTGAATGAAATGTGGCTCACATTTTTCCCCGAAAATCTCATCGATAAGTTTACCAACTCCCATGGTTTCATCAACTTCCACTTCCAGCTTTTCAGCTACTTTACGCAGTTCTGATTCGTCCATTTCCGAGATATCATAACCGGTATGTTGCTTTATGGCTTCCAGTATAGGGATCCTTGGATAAGGTGCCTTAAAATCGATTTCACGCGCTCCCATAAGGGTTTTGGTGCTGCCATTGGCCTCAACCGCTACTTTTTCCAGGAGCTGTTCCGTAAGTTCCATCATCCAGTGGTAATCCTTGTAAGCCACATAGAGTTCCATGATGGTAAACTCCGGATTATGGGTACGGTCCATACCTTCGTTCCGGAAATCTTTGGAGAATTCATAAACGCCATCAAACCCGCCAACGATCAACCTTTTCAGATAAAGCTCATTGGCAATTCTTAGATAGAGCGGGATATCGAGTGCATTGTGATGGGTGATAAACGGACGTGCCGCAGCCCCTCCCGGGATGGGTTGCAGTACAGGAGTTTCCACTTCCAGATACCCTTTTTCATTTAGGAATTCCCGTATGCTGTTTGTGATTCTTGTCCTTTTGATAAAGGTGTCCTTGACAGAAGGATTAACGGCCAGATCCACGTATCGTTGCCTGTAACGCAATTCGGGGTCCGTGAATTCGTCATAAACGTTCCCTTCTGCATCTGTTTTGGGTAAGGGCAGTGGACGCAAGGATTTGCTCAAGAGCGTCAGGTTTTTTACCATGACGGTTTTCTCACCCACTTTTGTGGTAAACAATTCCCCTTCAATACCAATGATGTCCCCGATATCCAAAAGCTTTTTGTATACTTCATTGTAAAGGGTCTTGTCTTCACCGGGACAGATCTCATCCCTGTTGAAATACACCTGAATTCGGCCTTCGCTGTCCTGGAGCTCTGCAAATGAAGCTTTTCCCTGAATCCTTCTGGACATCAATCTGCCTGCAATAACTACTTTTTTACCTTCCTCAAAGTTATCGCGGATTCCCGCTGAGGTAGTATCAATGGGAAACAAGGCAGCGGGGTAGGGATCGATCCCTAATTCCCGGAGCTGACCAAGTTTTTCTCTTCTTACGATTTCCTGTTCAGAAAGTTGCATCTCATAATGATTTCAGCCGCAAAATTACATTATTTAAAAGAAGAGGAAAGCCACGGGTCATTTAATATTCCGCTACGGCCTGAATCCATTTATGAAGTATGATAAAAATCATAGAAAATTGGCTCGTTCCTTCCTTCTTTTGTTGGGTTAAAGCCAATACCTGGCAGCTAAGAATCATCTTTAACCCCAGGTGTAGACTTAACGGTTAATAGTATCAATCATTTTCTAATTATAGGTATAGCTAATATGAAAAATTTGTTATTTGGTTTGCTGTTCGTTTGTTGTGGTGCATTAAACCTGTCAGCGCAGGATCTGGCACCGTATATCAAAGTTACAGAGACCCAGGAATCGATCCAGACCCTTTCCCAAAAGGTGACAGAATTACTTAAAGAGAATGGATTTGAGGTTTTGGGATCCTATCATCCAGCGAACAGAGGTTCCTTAAAAGTAATTGCATTTACAAGAAAGGATTTGAAAAACACTGCGGTCAAAGTGGCTGACCGCGGAGCACTTGGTGCTGTAATGAAAGTAGGTTTTGTTGAAAAGGAAGGAAAGGTTACCGTTTCGTACACTAACCCAGATTACCTCCTTAGAGCTTATTTAAGGGATGATTATAATACCTACAAGAGCACATTTACAAAATTTGCGGCGGATTTAAAATCAACCATGTCGCCAATTGCAGATGGGTTTGTCCCTTTTGGCGGAACAGTACGGGCAGATAAGCTTAAAAAATATCATTACAAAATCATGATGCCTTATTTCACAGATCCCGAGACGCTTGGGGAATACGCCTCATTTAGTGAGGGATTAAAAATTATCGAGGATAACCTGAAAGCAAAAAAAGGCAGTACTGTAGAGGTGTATAAGTTAATCTACCCCAATAGGCAGGTTGCGGTCTTTGGTGTGGGATTGAGAAGTAAGGAAGACGGGGAATCTCATTTCCTTCCAAAAATAGGCGTTGAGCACGCCGCTGCCTTGCCTTATGAGATTATTTTGCAGAACAACAAGGCTACCATGTTGCATGGCAAGTACAGGATTGCCCTTCATTGGCCTGATTTAACCATGGGGACTTTTATGAAAATTATGAGTACTCCCGGGGATATCGAAGATACCCTTGAAGGACTTTGCAATAGGTCGGATCCTGGTTCCTGACCCTTGAATAGAACTCAAAGACCCTTCTGCGCGAAGGGTCTTTTTTTGGTATGTGTCAATATTTTGCTCTGTATTGCTTTATGCAATGGTTCTTGAGGACCAGGACAGCTTATCGCAGAATTATTGCTTCCATATCTTGCTCCAATGTGGCCATTGGCAATTCTACAATACGATTTACCTCCTTGCCATCTTTTTGGAATATGAAAGTGGGTACAAATTCAATGTTCAATCCCTTTTCTTCACCACCGGGACTCTTCTTGTAAAACTCGTCCCTTTTGTCCACAGCCACGATTTTGAGCTGGTCTTCCGGGAAGCCTGCTTCTTCGAGAATCTTCATAAACCGGGGGACTTCCCTCTGGCTATCGCTGCACCAGGTACCCATAAACAATAGAATATTGTGATCTTTAAGCTGTTCCTTGAACTTGCCTATGCGTTCATCATCTGTCTGATATGCCGAATAATAGGAAGCATACCATTCTGCATAAGTTCCTTTTTGCAATGCATCCTTTGATATGGCTCCCAGGAGTATTAGTTCGCCAGTATCCAATTGTATTTCCTGGACTGGGTTTTGGGCGTCCATGCATGAAGTGAGTAAGCCAATGAGAAGGATAAGAGGGAATAATTTCATAGGAGGTGTCTTGAGGTGCATAAAATTACAAGAAAATGTAACAAAATAGTGATTTAGTAGACCAATAATATACATCAATCAATACCTGCTTCATGAGTTTTATTAGGGTCCTGCTGGCCATAATTTTTCCGCCCCTGGCTGTAATTGGTAAGGGATGCGGCTCTTTTTTGATTGTACTGCTGCTCACCCTTTGCGGTTGGGTTCCCGGGGTTATTGCGGCCCTGATCATCCTGAACAATCCCAACTGATCGTTGTATCTTTGCCCGGATGAACAAGCAAGTAACTTTTCAGGAGCTGGGTTTGCGCGATTACAAGGAGACCTGGGATTACCAGGAAAACCTCTTTCAGAAAATACTGGATATCAAAATTCGAAATCGCCGGGAGGAATTGAGCTTACCCACTCCCAATTACTTATTATTTGTAGAACACCCACATGTGTATACCCTGGGTAAAAGCGGTGATATTACCAACTTGCTTGTTGCGGAAGCAGAACTGGAAAAAAAAGGGGCAAAATTCTATAAGATCAACAGGGGTGGGGATATCACCTACCATGGACCCGGACAAATTGTGGGCTATCCCATTCTGGACCTGGACAACTTCTTTACGGATATCCATAAATACCTTCGGTTGCTTGAGGAAATGATCATCCTTACGCTGGAAGAATACGGTTTAAAGGGAGAACGTTCCGAAGGCGAAACCGGGGTATGGCTCGATGTGGGTACACCCTTTGCCCGAAAGATCTGTGCAATGGGTGTACGTGCCAGCCGCTGGGTAACCATGCATGGTTTTGCATTCAATATAAATACGGACCTTGGGTATTTTGACCATATGATCCCGTGCGGAATACAGGATAAGGCTGTGACTTCCCTGAATGTAGAGTTAGGGAAAACCGAGGTGGACGTAGCGGAAGTCAAGCAAAAGTTACTACGGCATTTTGAGCGCTTATTTGAGGGGCAGTTGATAAAAGAAAAGCCAGTGATTGACACTGGCTCATAATACTCTGGTTTATTCTCGAAATATTATTCCGAGAGTTTTGTCAACACGGCCTTGCTTACC
>JAAUXZ010051676.1_pt1 | contig 12718 bp, 15 predicted proteins | sample 7278131 | NCBI WGS metagenome assembly JAAUXZ01 (sample SAMN14350119, study PRJNA611818) | marine sediment metagenome | isolation source: surface marine sediment (3m) | place: French Polynesia: Moorea | collected 2018-08
AGAACACCGCGTCACGTGCGAGCAGATCCTTGTCGAGAACCTTGCGGTTTGCCAGGTCGTTCGCGACTTTCTCCACGACCTCTTCAAGCGAATCTGGCTCGCCGAGGCAGAAGTCCGCATAGACGGTCGGGCCACGACGATTAACGCGGCTGCCGATGCGGCTGCGGATAGCGCGCTCTGCGAACGTCTCGTCCTTCTCGAATTCTGTAGCAATGTTCTCGAGAACGCGTGCGTCAGTCGCAACCGCGCCATCGATGAATCCCTGCACGTAGCGAACGCAGAAAATGGCGTCTTTGCCGTCCGGCTCGTCTTTGAGGTACGCGCAGTGTTCGGCAAGCTCAGGCGTGGACAACGGCTCTACGCTGCCGGCGCGCTCGGCCAGCAGCAACAGTGCAAGCGCGCCAATCAAAAGTGTCCTGGTATTCATGTTGAATTCTCCGACTAGTGGTTCGCGGTTGGCTGTCCGTGGAGAATCGTCTCCAGTAACTCGCCTACCGTGCAGTGTTCTTCAATAGCGTGGCGCAGGTGCGCCTTCGTGTTGATGACGTAGTGGTTGCGTCTGCCTTCCTTGGCGCGCTCGATGACGCCCGCTTCCTCGAGCTCACCGACAAGTCGAAACGCGGTGCGTTCCGTAATTCCGACCCTGTCAGCCACGTCGCGAAGCCGCGCATCCGGATTGTCGGCAAGACAAATGAGCACGTGCGCGTAATTGCTCAGGAAGGTCCAGTTGTGGGGGGTATCTGACACAGGAATGTGCTCCCGATTTCGGCGCGGGACGGTTAACGTATGACAATTTTCGCCTGAAATCAATAACAGGTTACAAAAAACCAGAGAATAATGTCATGTTTCAAAACGTAACCGTCGCTCAGGAGCGTGCACGGAGGTGAGAAAATGCGGCCCATGACGGACGCACCGCCCAATCTGACCGGCATGTACCGCTTCACGTCGATCGCCCGGCCTGTTGACCCGGCGTATCTGACGAATCGCGCGCTGCTGATTGTCCTCCCGCTGCTTGCGGCGGCGAGTGCCGGCGTGGCGTGGCTGGGCGACACGGGCGGCGGGCCCATGTCGGCTGCATTCAGCGGAGCACTGGTTGCGTTCGTCGCGTGGGCACTAACTCGGGAACTCGCACCGGACTACAACGGGGTGGCATTCGTTGCGCTGGCATTTGCGTGGGCCGGGAGCATCGCTTTCGACATGCGCCAGGTCTTGCTGGCGTTCGTCGCCTTGCTTCTCGTGCGTATCGTCAATCGGTCAACAGGTCTGCCGGCGCGGCCGTTCGACACAATAAGCGTGTTTGGCTTTTGCACGTGGGCTGCAGTCAATACGCAGCAACCGCTGATTCTCCTGGTAGCGTCTTTCGCATTCGCCCTCGATGCTAGGCTGGAACGACCTTTGCGCCTGCATTACCTGGCTGCCGCCGCATCTCTCGTGGCTTTTGTCTGGCTACTGCTAAACGGGTCAAACCCGCTCGCGGGTTACCTGAATGTACGGGACTGGCTGCTTGTCGGCGTGATTGCGGTGGGAGTTGCCCTTGTCGTGCGTTCGAGCCTGGAGCCCGTATCGTATTGCGATACGTCGCCGGACCGACTCGACAGGGCGCGCGTCAACGCCGGTCTCGTCATCGGCTGGCTGCTCGCGGTACAGACGCTGATCACAAACGGACCGTCTGCGTGGCTGGAGACGCCCCTCTGGGTGTGTGTTATTGCCGCGCTGCTAACCCAGCTGCCGAAGAAGGCTGCCCGTAGTTCTCAATAAGTAGCCAGACAAGCGCGAGGAACGACGGATCGTTCAGACGTGGCTCGCCGAGCAATACGAGCAAGACACGCGTGTCGCCGATATACAGCGGCCAGGCGCCGATACGACTGGAGCCGTACGCGTCAACCGCGGCCCACCCGTGCGTCGACTGGCCCAGGTGCTCGGCCATGCGGGCAGCGTGACGTTCCTGTACACCGATAAGATCGGCACCAAGCGCGGCCAGCGTGTCTGCCGTTTGCTCGTCAATGCCGCAGCTCGCCAGCGATAATCCGTTCCAATCGATGAGCAGGCCTTTGCCGACGGACGAAAGCTGAGGGAGAAGCTGGTGCAACTCCTGCCCGACGCCGAGCGCGGGCACGTCACGGACCTCGGTGTATCCCTCGATCCAGCCAAGCGACTGCGCGCGATGCAGTATCTCCAGCGCCTCCTGCTCATCGTCAGTGCCGAGGCACTGGCATAGAAACTCTGCATCTACGTGTGGACTTGAGCGGTACGTTAATAACGCAAGCAACAATCGACGGACACGGGACTCGTCGGTGCTCGAGACCGCGAAGAACGCCCCGGCCGGGGTTGGCAGGATGAAAAGGTCACCCGCCAGTGCGAACTCGCCCGGCCGCGGTTCATTCATCGGCGTCGACGCTCACGCGGAATCGTTGCGCCAGATCGTCCCAACGATCGCGGCAAGCGAGGCGGCGGCCGAGAAGTGCCGTGTAGGTCTTTTTGAAATCCTCACGCATACCCCGGCCTTCGTAGAGCGTGAGGAGTGCCTCACTCACCGGCCTGTTCCCGGGATCAGACTCCAGCGCGCCCTCGAGCACCGCCTGGGCGAGGTCATCATGGCCTCTCGAAATCGACTCGAGGGCGAGCCGGACGGGATCGTCGAAACCGTTTGCGTCGTCAGCACGAGACACGATCGATGTCGTTCCCAACAGTCGCTTCGACAGTCGCGACTCCGGCGTGTCGAACGTGGCCTCACTCTCGTCGAGGCCACAATCGAGGTGATCTTCGAAGAAGCGCAGGTGTTGCAGATCGAGTTGACCTCCAACGAGCCGCAGCAATCGTTGGCGCAGTTCCCGTCCGTCCCGGCCGAGCACGAGAAACAGGTCGGTCAATGCGCCCGCCAGTTTCGCGTCATCGTCGAGAGCGGCCGCAAGATAGACGCGGCGCACATGCGACAGCAGGTCGCGTGGGTTCCGGACAATGCGCTGCTCGAGGTGCCGCAGGTATGGCCTCTCGAGGCCCGGCACCGGGAAGTCCCGCAGCAGCCTGCGAGTCGGCGGCAGCATGCTGACCTCGATAGAGGCAGCTTCCTTGTGCTGTTCGGCCGCGTGTTCCTCGAGTTCAGTCGTCGGCCAGAACCGCGCATCGATAATCTCAACGTCCTCGCGCGGCAGGTGCGTCGATTCACGCTCTGGTGTCTTCGGGACTCGGGTAACGATGTGTCTTTGAATACTCAAGATACTCTTCGCCGCAGTTTCCCTGCGGTTCTCATTTTATTTAGGCCTCAGGAATCCCTGAACATGTCGCGCACGCGTCCAAACACGTGCAGGACGCCGTGTTCATCGACTTCCTGATCGTCGCCGGTTTCCGGTATGCGTCGCAGTAGCCCGATCGCCTCGCACGCATTGCAGAAGTCGATGACCACTCCGATGCTAACACCGGTTGATCTGGAAATGTCAGCCAGGTCGGCCGCATTGGCGATCAGGTAGCGGGCGATCGTCTTATGTTCAGGCACATGGGGGACGGCGTCGAAGTCGGGCGTGCCGATCAGGCTCAGCCGATCTCGCGGGTTCCTGTTCAGAATCAACCGCCCCTCGGACCCGAACAGGGCGGCACAGTATATAAGGTGACTTAGTGGCCGAAGCTTGCCGGACGTTAGAACCGCTTCAGCAATATCGTCTGCCAGGTCTCGTATTGCGAACGAGACCACTGAATCGCGGAACATGCGCGGATGAGAGAGTGGGTCGTCGGACGCGACAAACGTGTTGTGCGCCGGGCTCACAAGGAGTGTCGGGTATTCCGCGTGAGACACCTCGGCCGCGATTCCCCATCGCGAGATCCTGTTCAGGGTGCCGAGCAGCCGCGTGCCCTCCACAAAGCGACGCGCGGGCCGCGCCTTGTCGCTGAGTGTTTCGGTAGACCGACCGCTGTACTCGAGAAGCGCTCTTGTCGCGGCGGGATTTGAGGCCTTGCGCACCGGTTTTGCCGCCACCGGTTCGGCTTGCTTCGGTCTAGCCGGCTCCGGAGGCGGTGGGTTTACCGCAGGCTCATGGAGCTGATGTTCGATGTCCTTCAGCGTAGCAATCAGATCCGCGTAACCAACCGGACGTTGCAGGCCGCGAATACCGTCCGTTGAATCAGGGTGCTCGGTGAAGGACACGACAACAGGCTGGTCCGCTTTGTCGATATCGTCGAGCGCCACATAGCGACGATGATTGGCGTCAACGAGCAGCACGTCCGCTGCTTTAGGATCCTCAACAATCTGGCAAGGCGGCAGTTCCATGCCCGAGGCAAGGTCGACGGAGGTCTCGACGAACACGGACTCCCACCGGCTGAGGCCTACGATTGAGATACGTAGCGGATCCATGAGCACCCCGCCCTGTTATTGTTGTACTTGTGCTGTATTGACCAATATTGGTACGGTGGAGTGGGGCGCTGCAATAAGAGTAATCCGAAATGAGCAGACAACAAGAATACATGGCCCTTATACGACAGCTCCGTGAGAACGTGCCGGACATCAGCGGTGCCATGATCGCAACCGTCGACGGCTTGTCCATTTGCACCGACTTTCCGGAGAGCGAAGCCGCGAGAATCGCCGCGATGGGTGCGTCGTCTATTGGGCTGGGTAACCGGATTTCCTCGACGACGGATCTCGGCAACCTGTCGCAGATGATGATCGAGGGCAAGAGCGAGTTACTCATCATATACATGGCCGGACCGGGTGCAATTCTTGCACTGCGTGCACCGATACGCGCGAATCTCGGGCTGATCAGGCTCGAAGGGCCCAAAGCCGCGGAGAAAGTCGCGGAACTCGTACTGGCCTGACGCAAAGTTCCCGTTCAAGGAGTAAGCGATGGGCGCGCGACAGCTTTACAACCGGGATGGTCACCAGTTCGTCCTGCTCGAAGGATTCGGGCACGGTGAAATGGTGCCGACAAACCAGGCCGTCATCCATAACGGCGACGAAGCCATGTTGCTCGATCCGGGTGGACACAAGGTTCACTACGACCTCATGAACGAAGTGTCGGCGATGGTGCCGATGAATGAACTCAAGTACCTGTTCTTCTCACACCAGGATCCGGACATCGTTGCTGCCGCAAATGCATGGCTCATGTTGACGAATGCGGTCGGTTACATCTCTGAACTGTGGATTCGTTTCATTCCGCACTTCGGCGTCGACGAACTTCTGATCCCAAGACTCAAAGGTATTCCCGACGAAGGCATGCGGTTGCCGCTCGGCAATACGGAGGTCATCTTCCTGCCTGCGCACTTCATGCACTCGGTGGGCAATTTCCAGGTCTACGATCCCACGTCGAAGACGCTGTTCTCCGGCGACCTCGGCGCATCCATTGCGCCGGGCTATGTCGAGGTTTCTGACTTCGACGCGCATGTTCCGTACATGGAGGGATTCCATAACCGGTACATGCCGAGCGCCACGGCGAATCGTAACTGGGCCGCCATGGTGCGGGACCTGGAAATCGACAGAATCGTGCCTCAGCACGGCGCGATATTCGCCGACGCAGCTATGTCGGCGCGGTTCATCGACTGGGTCGAACAGCTGCCGGGCGCCGCGCAGGTCATGAGCGGCATTTTCAAGGTTCCCGACTGACGGTTACCGCTGCTACCTGACCGGCTCGTCCGAGTACACCGCCACCCTTGCCGGCGTGGCTGAAGACATTACGCCGCGCTTGAGGTTGGCCGTCGTCATTACGAATACCACATTGCCCGAAGGGTCGAGCGCGATGACGGCACCCGTGCCGCCTCGCGGCAGCAATGTCTCGATCATGAGTTGGCGCGAAGCCTCTTCAAGCGTCTCGCCGGCGAACTCGACACGCGCACAAATATCCCGAGCCACGGTCCAGCGCATGAAGTACTCGCCGTGGCCGGTCGCCGATACAGCGCAGGAGCTGTTTGAAGCGTAAGTGCCTGCACCGATGATCGGTGTATCGCCGATACGGCCATAACGTTTGTTCGTGCGGCCGCCCGTGCTTGTGCCTGCTGACAAGTTGCCATGACGATCGAGCACGACGGCGCCGACGGTGCCATACGTGGATTCGTCGTACGGGACCACCACGGTCTCGGCGTCAGGATCTTTCGCGCGCTGTTTGAGCAACGCCTCGCGACGTTTCTCGGTAACGAAATACAGCGGGTCGGCCATCTCGAGACCGGCTTCGGCAGCAAACCAGTCCGCGCCCTCGCCGTGCAGCATGACGTTTTGCGTTTGTTCCATGACTGCCCGGGCTGCGGCAATAGGGTTCTTGATACGCGAGCTTCCGGCGATGCCACCCGCCTTGAGGTCATTGCCCTGCATGATGGATGCGTCGTGCCGAGCCTGGCCGTGCTCGTCGAGGGCCGCGCCGCGCCCAGCGTTGAAATGCGGTGAGTCCTCGAGGACTTTCAATGCGGCTTCGATTGCTGCGGCACCATGCGCGCCGTCTTTGAGAAGCGCAGCGCCTGCCTCGAGCGCCGCCGTCAGGTCGGCAAGCGATTGCTCTTCCGCCTCGGCGGACAACTCAGCACGTGTTGTACTGCCGGCACCGCCGTGAATAGCGATTATCCAGTCGGGCGATTCACCGACGTCCGGCGTCTCACTGGTGCCTTCGGTTTGTGCAAGGGAGGGTTGTGCGAGTGCTGCCGTAAAGAGGGCGACAGCCAGGATTCGAAGGGCGTCGATCATTCACCCACGTTAGCAGTCGGCAAATATCAACGCCAGCTGCGTAGCGTGGAATTCGGGGTAGTATCGATCTACTCGGTGTCGTCCGTCGTGAGCCTCTGCTGGAATACAGAACGATGCTTCACGAGTGCTGGCTGGCCGCGGCGGCTGGCGATCATGGCGACTACGAGCACGGCCACAATAGCCGAGTAAATTACGAGTGCTTTCAACATGGATTTGCCCCCCTGCTTTCTGGATGAGGCAAGACCCTAACCCCTATCTCCAGGGAAGCGGCGGGCAAGCCGACTTTGGTTACGGTTTGTTACACCATGACGTGTAAGTACCGGAAATACCGTGTCAGACTGCGTTTATTCATCCTCACGAGTTCGCAGCGTTGCGCACGTTTGGCGAACTTTCGCAGTCGCGACCGGCGCTCGAAGTGCCGGCTCCGCCGGAGTCTGTCAATGCGTCGTCGAATCCCCACAGCCGTAATTGCCGTTGGTTTATTGCTTGTGCAGTCGGCCTGCAGCGCCTCCGAGCCAGGAGGCGCGGTAGACGAAGCCGGCAATGCTGTCTATCAGAGCGGGCCGGCGAGCCGGGACGGCATTGGCAAGTTCTACATGGGCCGCGAGATTTCGCATGTCATGGGACATCTCGGTGCTATGTGGCTCGAACGGCCCGAGCGAGAGCGAGAGGAACGAACTGACCTGTTGATCGAGGCACTGCCGCTGAGCGAGAGCAGCGTCGTGGCGGATATCGGTGCGGGCACCGGCTTTTTCAGTTTTCCTATTGCGGAGCGGGTGCCTGCCGGCAAGGTACTGGCCGTCGACATCCAGCAGGAAATGCTCGACATCATTGAGGCGCGAAAAGCGGACGGTGCGCCGGCAAATGTTGAGACAGTGCGGGGGGACGAGAAAGATCCGAACCTGCCGGAATCAAGCGTCGATCTGATCCTGATCGTCGATGCCTACCACGAGTTCTCATATCCCTACGAAATGGGGAGCGCAATGGCGCGGGCGTTGAAGCCGGGCGGCCTGCTCGTGCTCATCGAGTACCGCGCTGAGGATCGGTCCGTCCCGATCAAGCGGCTTCACAAGATGACCGAGGAGCAGGCGAAACGGGAGATGGCCGCGGTCGGGCTCGAATGGGTCCGGACAGAGGATTTTCTGCCGCAGCAGCACTTCCTCGTATTCAGGCGCCCATGAGGCCGCTGCGGCGCCGGTGAACGATTTGACGCACATAAAGAGCGTCTTGCCGCAAAAACGGGCACTTCAGTCGAGTCGTCCGAACTAACCCCCTGAGTGCGCGTGCAGGGTTCGCCGCGCCGATTACAAGGGGAGAAACATGAAAATTCGCAACGCCCTGGCCCTCATGGGCCTTTTCGTCGTGAGCCTGGTCCACGCCGAAAATTTCACACAAAAGAACACGGATAAAGCGAAAGCAATCATCGACGCCGCAGTCGAGGCGCACGGTGGTGATGCGCTGATGGAAGACCTGCGCACGCTGGTCATTGCGAGCCGTACCGTCAATTACTCAGTCGACCAGAGCCGTGGCACCGAGGCGCCGTGGGACAAATCAGTGAATGACGGCTATGACGTGATCGATATCCAGAACAACCTTTTCGTTAATCACGCCGAAGGGGAAGGCGGTGGTTTCGAGAACAACGCCCGTACGATTATCAATGGTGATGAGAGCTACCAGGTCGACTTTCGCGCAGGAACCTTCGCTCGTATTGCGGAGCCTGATTTCGCAACGACATCGGGACCGTTTGTGCGCATCACTCCAGCACTGCTGATTCGCACGCTCAAGGACCGTGAGGCAAACGCGCACTTCCTGGGCGAGACCACGATTGACGGCACGACTTACAACATCATCGGCTTCTCCATGACGGTGGGTCCTGCAATCAGCCTGTACTTCGAGAAAGGGACCAACCTGCTGCGTCGCAGCGAACGAGTTTTTCCCGGATTTGGCCTGGTCGAGTATCGATTCGATGACTACGAAACTCGCAATGAGGTGCCGTACAACCAGAGCTTCACGCTGTACCTGAACGGGGATGTGAACCTGGAGCGGGAAATCAAGTCGCTCGAGGTGAACTCGCCGATTGACGAATATCTCGTCGTACCCGAGACACTGGTCGCCGTGCCGGAGGTTCAGCCCGACCCGCTGTCGCGCCAGGAGCTGGCGGACGGTGTCTGGCTTATCGGCGGTAACGGAACCTATGGAATGTTCGTGGACATGGGCGAGTACGTGTTCGCGGCGGGTGGCACCGGCGGGATCGCGGACCGCATCAAGTCGCTGCGCGAAGTCGTCGGCGACAAGCCGATACGTTACGGCATGATGACGCATCATCATTTCGATCATGTCCTTGCAGTCAGTGCCTATGAGGAAGAAGGTGCAACGGTGATAGCCGCGACAGCGCATGAGCGCATCGTCCGGCGCAACGCTCAAAACGGCGAGACGCTCGAGCTCAAGTTGGTCGATGATCGAATGGTGCTCGAGGCTGACGGTCGACGGCTCGAGATCATTGATATCGGTGCAACCGCTCACACGGAGCATTTGCTCGTCGCGTGGCTACCGGAGGAAGGAATCCTGTTCGAGGCAGATCACTTTGCGATGCCCCGGGTAGGTCCTGTACCCCCGGCAGTTTCGTCGACGAAGACCTTTGCGACTGCGCTCAAGAAGGCAGGAATCAAGCCCAGGATGCTGCTGTCTGCACATAGCCCGAGACCCGGGACGATGGAAGACCTGCAGCGCGCACTGGACACGCCGGAGTACCAGGCTCGGCGCTAGCGCAGTAGTTCGTGATCGTCGGGAAGGTGGTGGGTCATCCACATGGCGAGGCGGTGCCGAATTTTCGGCATCGTCTCCTGGTCTTTCGGTAACGGAGCGATCGCCTTGTCGTGAATCAGGAGGCGATACGCGTACTGGATCTTTAGGTCGTGCGAGTCTGTAGCCTCGATCTCGACGATGCCCCTGTTGACGGCGTCTTCGAGAATCTTGTCGAGTGCGAGCCTGAGCAGTTCCTTCTCGTTCTTGAGTTTCCTGGCCATGCACGTTCCGCTGTCCCGTTACAGGCCTTAGAGTACCGCACTTTCAAAGCACTCATCGCTCAGCGGGACAGATGTTGTGCCTCGTTCGTCGTCAGCAGGTCCGCGAAGCGTGCCGTGAACTCTGTGATTCGCGCGGAATCGATATGCGAGCCGTCCCGGCTTACGTACGTGTCAAGTTGCGGGTGATTTTCGTAATGAATGAACGTCGCATCGACGTTGGCCTCGAGCACGTCCCAGAAATCCCGGCGCGGGAAAAGTCCGTCCTCGAGTGACCGGATCGCACCGGACGACGGCAAGCGGACAAAGTAAACGCTCGCACCTTTCTGACGGAGCATTCGAACGATCGTCGCAATATAGTTAACGAACGGTTCGAACTCTGACTTCGAGTACGGAGCGGCATGGTCCCGATAGACTGCCGCGAGCGCGTCGTCATCCTGCTTTTCCCCCATTCGATCGTAGTCCATGTGGACGACACGATCCCGAAACGTTGTCTTGTGGCCGGGTTGCGGCAGGTTACCCGTGCCGATTAGCTCTGACAGCACGATCGCCGGCTGTGCGCGCGGCGCGCGCAGCGCCACATGCTCTTGCAGGAAAAGCGTGAGTTTCTGTTCGAGACGGCGCGCCAGTGACTGTCGCCGATAATTCTCGACGTAGCGCGCCTGCCTGCCGTTATCGAGCTGAGTGAGCTCACGATTGAATGTCAGGGCAGGTGTGACCGAGACCACGATTGTGCCCGAGACACGCGGGTCGACGGCAAGATCCTCAAGTGTGGGCAAATATGATGAACCCTCGACCGCGAGCTGGAAAACGGGTTGATTGAACCGCGCGCTCATCGTGTCGACGTCGATTGCTCGCTGCATGCGCGAGCCACCGAGCAGCACGATGGCATCATGGCCATGCTTGTTGAGCCGATGACGCGTATCCGCCCACAATGTTTTGTTGTCGACGAGCGCCGGCCCGAGGCCGGCACCGCGGACCAGCATTTCCCAGCCGCCAACGAATACTGTCACGATCAGGATCGCGACCAGCCAGATCGGACCCCAGCGCGGCTCGACTGAATCAGAATTCGAAGTAGATGAAGTCACGTTCCTCTCCGGGAGATAAAACGATTGCGATAAGCATTGCGGCGAGAATAGCGGCGATGGTCGGCCACGGGAGTCGCTTCAGCGCTGAGCCAAATTCCTTGTTGCGCATAAACCAATGCGTCCCCAGCAGGGCGACAAGTACACCCGATACAACGAATACGTCGCGAAGATCGGCGACGTGGATGCCACCAACGGGCATCAGCATTGCGGCGTAGAGCTGTACCGCGCCGTCGAGGTCCGGCGCGCGAAACAGCACCCAGGTCAGCGTGACAAGGACGAACGTCAGCAGCCCGAGAAATACCCTGGCCTGGGCGGTTTGCAGCAATGCAACGCCGCCAAAGATGTGTCGTCCAAGGCGCTCAAGCACAAGCAGCGCGCCGTGCGCGGCACCCCAGAGCACGAACAGCCAGGATGCACCATGCCACAGGCCGCCAAGCAGCATCGTCAGGGCGAGGTTGACGTAGGTTCTTGCCCAGCCGCGGCGGTTACCGCCCAGCGAGATATAAAGGTAATCGCGCAGCCAGGCCGACAGCGTCACGTGCCAGCGTCGCCAGAAATCCGAAAACCCGGTAGCGGCGTAAGGTGAAAGGAAGTTCCAGGGAACCCTGAAACCGAGGCACCTGGCCAGTCCAACTGCAATGACGGAATATCCGTTGAAATCGAAGAAAATCTGTCCGCTGAACGCCAGCGTCCCGGTCCAGCCGTCCAGCCCCGTCGTTTCCGGCGACAGCGTGTAGATCTTCTCCACCACCGGTGCGAGCAGGCCGTCGGCAAGTACGATCTTCTCGAACAGACCGATGACGATGAGTGCAAAGCCCCAGCCAAAGTCCTCGATTCGACGAATCCGTGCCTCGACCAGCTGTTGCATGAAGTAGCCGGCGCGCAGGATCGGTCCCGCGACGAGCTGGGGAAAGAAAGACACATACAGCGCGAAGTCCAGGATGGAGTCGGCCGGTTTGATCTTGTTGCGATATAGATCGATGCTGTACGACATCGACTGGAACGTATAGAACGATATGCCAAGGGGCAGGATGATGTCGCCGCCTGACACGGTGTATTCCGTTCCAAGCCAGGCCATGAGCCGTACGAAATTCTCTTCGAGAAATCCGCCGTACTTGAAATAGCCGAGCAAGCCCAGGTTCACGAGAATACTCAGAGCAAGAAACAGCCTTCGCCTGTTGCCGGATGAAACCGCTATGCGCTGCCCGGCAAACCAGTCGGTTAGCGTCGAGATCCAGAGGAGGGCGAGAAACGGCGGGTTCCAGGCCGCGTAGAAAATGTAGCTGGCGAGCAACAGGTTGCCCTTCCTGGCGCGCCACTGCAGCGGCAGCGCGTGGACGACGAGCACGCCGGCAAAGAAGACAAGGAATATTAGGGAGTTAAAAGCCACCGATCACACGGTCGTTGTCGAGATCAGTGAATGGTGCGCTGCGACTCGTTCGTGTCTTCGTTGTCCTGGGCCGTCGGCTCTACACCGTCGACCTGTGCTTCTTTCGGCTGCGGCGTTGCGGTCTCGACCCCATCCAGTTTTTCGTCGTCGCCGGGCGGATCGATCATATCTCTTGGCACGAACGACAGCTTCTCATCCATCGTCTGCGGGTCAATCAGCGTATCTGCACCGCTCGCCATGTGTTCGTAAAGCTCGCGATACTGCTCGCCGATTGCCTGGAAGTGTTCCGCGGTGCGGCCGAAGTGCTCGGTAACGCTTCGACGATAGTTGTCGAACTGCAGTTGCACGTCCGCAGCTTTCGCTGCCTGTTTTCCGCTGCGCAACTGAGCCACCAAGAAACCGAGACCCAAACCGATCAGCAAGAGGCCGATGCCCCCTGCAACCATGTATGCCATTTCACTCATGGAGCGCCCTCCGCGAAGTTCAGCGTCGATACTAGAGAACGTCGCGCGACAATGCGAACAAGTTGATAAGTGTTAGTCGCGGGCTGCGAGATATCCGA
>JAAUXZ010099802.1_pt1 | contig 12710 bp, 12 predicted proteins | sample 7278131 | NCBI WGS metagenome assembly JAAUXZ01 (sample SAMN14350119, study PRJNA611818) | marine sediment metagenome | isolation source: surface marine sediment (3m) | place: French Polynesia: Moorea | collected 2018-08
CGCCACGAGACAGAATCAATTCCAGATTCGGGAAACGCGACAATTCACCGAGTTCACTCAGCCTGGAGATATGACCGAACAGCCCCGGGACAACAAGGTCAGTGGTCACAGCGGATACAGCTTGGCCTCAGCTTAGCTGCTCGACGCGGATACGCACGACGCTGCCGCTTATGCTGTCGAGTGCCTCGATCTTTGCGATGGCCTCGTTCATCTGGCCCTCGCGCACGCGATGAGTCAGCATAACCAAAGGCACCTCTGTCTCGCCCTCCGCTGGCTCCTTCTGCTGCATGGCCTCAATGCTGATTCCTGCGTCGCCGAGGATACCGGATACCGCTGCAACGACACCCGGCTTGTCTTTGGCTGTCATGCGCAGGTAGTAGGCAGTCTCCACATCATCGATGGACACTACCGGCATGTCTGACAACTCTCTCGGCTGGAACGCCAAGTGCGGCACCCGGTTGCCCGGATCCGTGGTCAATGCGCGCGCCACATCGATCACATCCGCGACCACCGCGGAAGCAGTCGGCAGGGAGCCGGCGCCGGCGCCGTAATAAAGGGTCGGACCAACGGCATCACCGTGCACCAGTACGGCATTCATCACACCATTCACATTGGCGATCAGGCGCTTCTCCGGAATCAGGGTTGGGTGAACACGCAATTCCACGCCAACCTCGGTCTTTCGGGTGACCCCCAGGTGCTTTATGCGGTAACCAAACTGCTCGGCGTAAGTCACATCCTGCGGCTCAATCTTACTGATGCCCTCGGTGAAGCACTTGTCGAATTGCAGCGGAATACCGAACGCCAGCGAAGCGAGGATCGTCAGCTTGTGTGCGGCGTCTATTCCTTCCACGTCAAAGGTCGGATCAGCCTCAGCATAGCCGAGCTCCTGGGCCTCCTTTAAAACATCGGCGAAGTCGCGGCCTTTGTCCTTCATCTCGGTAAGAATGAAGTTGCCGGTGCCATTGATGATGCCGGCGATCCACTCAATATGATTTGCGGCCAGGCCCTCGCGTACCGCTTTGATGATGGGAATACCCCCAGCGACCGCTGCCTCGAAGGCCACGGTCACGCCCTTTTCCTGGGCGGCAGCAAAGATCTCGTTGCCGTGCATGGCGATCAGCGCCTTGTTGGCGGTCACCACGTGCTTGCCATTCCTGATCGCCTCCAGCACCAATTCACGCGCCGGAGAATAACCACCGATCAGCTCAACGATGATATCGACCTCAGGATTGGCGACTACATCAAAAGCATCGTTGCAGATTTCGACCTGCTCCAAGCCATCCAGTTGCGACGGATCATACTCTCGCGCGGCAGCGTGGCTGACGACAATATCCCGTCCAGCACGACGAGCGATTTCCTGCGCATTGCGGACCAGCACGTTGAGAGTGCCTCCGCCAACCGTGCCCAGACCCAGCAAACCAACCTTCACGGGTTTCACTTCTTCACTTCTCCCGATACTTGAATTCTTTGTTCCTCAACCGGCTGCCTGCAGCAGCCCATCTTTGCGGAACATGTCACGGATACCGCGCACCGCCTGACGCGTGCGATGTTCGTTTTCGATCAAACCAAAACGCACATGGTCATCGCCAAACTCCCCAAACCCAATTCCCGGAGACACGGCCACCTTGGCATCCTGCAGCAGCTTCTTGCTGAATTCCAGGGAGCCCATTTCCCGATAAGGCTCAGGAATCTTCGCCCACACAAACATCGTGGCCTTGGGTTTCTCGATCTCCCAGCCGATATTGTTCAGTCCATCACACAGGACGTCACGACGTGACTGGTACATCAAGCGAATTTCCTCGACGCAATCCTGCGGCCCTTCCAATGCGGTGATCGCAGCAATCTGAATCGGCGTGAACATCCCGTAGTCGAGATATGATTTGATCCGCCCAAGTGCGGCAACCAGGGTTTTATTGCCGACCATAAAGCCAACGCGCCAACCCGGCATGTTGTAACTCTTGGACAGTGAGAAAAACTCTACAGCGATGTCTTCGGCACCTGGAACCTCCAGAATGGATGGCGCCTTGTAGCCATCGAACACGATGTCGGCATAGGCGAGGTCCTGCACTACCCAGATGTTGTGTTCTTTGGCGATGGCCACCACGCGCTCAAAGAAATCCAGATCGACGCACTCGGTGGTCGGGTTGCCTGGATAGTTGAGCACCAGCATTTTCGGACGCGGCCAGGATTCCTTGATTGCGTTTTCCAGCGAATCGAAAAAATCATGCTCACTGTTCACCGGTACGTGCCGGACATCGGCACCGGCAATGATGAATCCGTAGGGATGAATCGGGTATGCGGGGTTGGGCACCAACACCGAGTCGCCCGGCCCCATGCAAGCCAGGGCCAGGTGTGCAAGCCCCTCCTTGGAGCCAATGGTCACGATGGCCTGGGTATCTGGATCCAAGTCCACATCGTAACGTTTCTTATACCAATTGCAGACCGCTCGACGCAGGCGCGGAACACCCTTGGACATCGAGTAACGGTGGGTATCACCGCGCTGTGCAGCCTCGGTGAGCTTATCAACGATATGCTTTGGCGTGGGCTGATCCGGGTTACCCATGCCGAAGTCGATGATATCCTCGCCCCGCGCTCGCGCCGCGGCCTTGAGTTCATTCACGATGGCGAACACGTAAGGCGGCAAGCGCTTGATTCTGCGGAAATCTTCCATTTCAGGGGAGGACACGGGAACCTCTGATCGGCGGGTGAGAAAAACTCACGGGAAACCGCGACCAACGCCCGGTTACCCGAAGGCAGTAAAGCTACTGAGGAGGGCCTAGAATGTCAACGAAAACACTGATTTGCGCGCCTGCCGGGCACGCGTGAGAGAAGGGGTTCAGAATAATGAAAATGGTGCTGGACGATGCTGCAGGCCTCAATCTGATCTCAGCTTACGAGCCAGGTCGTATCACGATCCGTGGCCGACACTATTCTCCCAGCCTGATCGTTTACGCAAAAGAGTTGGACACCGAATGGCCAGCCACCCACGCTGGGGCCTTGGACAGCAAAACATTGCGTGACATTGCTCAAAGACAGATCGAGGTGCTGATAATCGGAACCGGGGAACGGCAGCAATTTCCGGACCCACGCGCTCTTATCCCTCTGATGGATGCAAGTATCGGTTACGAAATCATGGACAACAAAGCGGCCTGCCGCACATTCAATATCCTTCTGGGCGAAGGACGCAATGCCGCCTTGGCGCTAATGGCTGGTGACACACCCTGACGCCAGCGGGGGGAACTCTTCCCTGCGTCAACGGCGGTGCTGGCTGCGCTCGTCGCTGCTGTTCTGTTCTTTTTTTTCACTCACCCGGTTTTCTTCGGTGCGCATTCGATCGACCGCATTTTCCACGGCCCTCACCTTGGTGAACCGCCCATGCCACTGGGCCTTGGAATCGTCGCAGCGACTCTGCATTTCCTGCAAAACGCGTTTTTGCTCCCCAATCGCGCTTTCCAACTTGTCGATAAACACCTGGTAATCGCGGATTCGCTCCGCTCCCATCCCCGAGCGGGTGGCATCCTGAAAACGCTGTAGATATTCAGCCAGGTATTGCTCGAGTTCCTGCAAGCGGCGTTGGGCCTCTTCCCTGTCACGCAGTGTCTGACCAAACTGTGCCGCCGCATCACGTTCTTTTTGTTTGGCAATCTTGCGGATCGGCTCGAACCGCTTTGACTTTGTCATCTCAGATCACCTGCTCGTTGGACATTGGCGGAGCAGGTGGAAACATCTCCATCAGCTGCCCAAGACTCTGTTCCAGGTCCACCGGCATATCCATGCTCTGCTGAAGAAAGGCCAGCAGCGATGGCATGGCCCGGATCGCCAGATCAATCTGCTCATCTGAACCCTGTTCGTAAGCGCCGACCGAAATCAGATCACGATTTTGTTGATAGAGACTGTAGAGTTGCTTGAACTCACGGGCGGCCAACTGGTGTTATCGACTGGTAATCTCGTTCATGGCTCGACTCACTGAGGCCTCGATATCGATTGCCGGGTATTGTCCTGACTCAGCGATGCGCCGCGAGAGTACTATGTGTCCATCCAGAATTGCCCGTGCCGAATCTGCGATCGGATCGTTCTGATCATCACCCTCGACCAGGACAGTATAAAAGGCCGTGATCGATCCTCCCCCTTTCTCTCCGTTACCTGCCCTCTCAACCAGATGTGGGAGCTTGGCAAATACCGACGGAGGATAGCCCTTGGTGGCTGGTGGCTCGTTGATAGCAAGACCAATTTCCCTTTGTGCCTGGGCGAATCTCGTGAGCGAATCCATCAGCAACAGCACCTGTTTGCCCTGTTCGCGAAAGTATTCGGCAATCGACGTGGCCAACATCGCGCCATGCATCCGCCGCAAAGGTGGCTGGTCAGCCGGAACGGCCACCACCACTGCCCGTCGCATGCCTTGCTCACCGAGGATATTGTCAACGAATTCCTTGACCTCGCGCCCGCGCTCACCGATCAGTCCAACGACCACCACATCTGCATTGGTGTAGCGTGTCATCATGCCCAATAAGACGGACTTACCCACACCGGAACCGGCAAACAAACCCAGGCGCTGCCCGCGACCGACACTCAATAGCGCATTGATCGCACGGATTCCTACATCCAGTGGCTGGCGAATCGGATCGCGCGCCAACGGGTTTATACTCTCGCCGTTGAGTGGCCAGCGCTGCTTAGTGTGTATCGGCCCCTTGGCATCAAGCGCATTGCCACTACCATCAATCACTCGCCCGAGCAGATTTTCGCCAACCACCGCATCGCTGACCCGACCGCTCGGCGCCACGCGCGCATCCGGCTCAAGCCCACGGATATCCCCGGTTGGCATGAGATAGATACTCTCTCCGGCGAACCCGACCACTTCCGCCTCAATGCGCTGACCATCGGCATTGATGACATCGCAGATCTCGCCGATGGCCGCCCGGCAACCAACCGCTTCCAGGGTCAGGCCCACCATGCGGGTGAGCTTGCCTTCGACCACAAACCCGCGCGAATCAGGCAACGTGTGCGCGAGCCTTCCAATGCGTTCTGCCCATACAGTGTTGCGGTTCAAATCAGGCAACGGGATCTTCTCTGTCCGACTCAACCAAGCCATCCCTTCCCTCATCGTCCGAGTTGCGCTCACTTGCCAACAACGGGGCAATCAGGCTGTTCAGACGCGAATCCAACGTGGCATCAATCTGCGAGTTCTCCGTGTGGATGCGGCAGCCGCCGCGTTGGATTACGGGCTCCTCGACGATCTGCCAGTTTTGTTCTGTCTCGCCCAAAGAGTAGGCCTCACGAACCAACTCTGCGTCTTCAGGATGCAGAAGCACACGGATATTGCGAGCGTTCACCGGCAAAACTCCCAACGCTTCACGGACCACGCCAACAATCTGTGACGGATCCATGCGCACTTCACGGCGCACCAATTGCCTCACCATGGCCACCACCAGCGTGACCACCTCGTGCTCCACCTGGTCATCCAGGTCCTCGAAGGGTTTCTCGAGTTTTGCGATCATTTCGTCCAGCCGCGCCACCCGCTCTACAACCTGTTTACGTCCCTCTTCCAGGCCCTCCCGATGGCCATACTCGAAACCTTGCTGGCGACCTTCTTCGTAACCTTCGTCATGAGCCTGTCGGGACAAGGCTTCCAATTGCGCGGCTGTCAGTAATGTCGACCCTTCTCGCTCCTCAACAGCAGTGCCACCGACGGCAGGAGGCAGCCACTGGGCCGCTTCCTCGACGCTGCCCCGAATCACCCGCTTGCGATTGCGTAGGTCATTCATGTCGATCAAATAAAGTCATCGCCGCCGCTGCCACCAAGCATGATGTCACCGGCATCGGCCAACTTGCGCGCGGTCGAAAGAATCTCCTTTTGGGCAGCCTCAACGTCACTGACCTTAACCGGCGGTGCCGCCTCTAGGTCATCCTTGAGCATGTCTGCCGCACGCGAGGACATGTTCGTGAAGATCTTCTCTTTGAGCTGGTCGGGCGCGCCGCGCAGAGCCAACAACAACTGATCCGAGGAGACTTCACGCAACAGGGTCTGCACACCACGGTCGTCGATGTCGATGAGGTTCTCGAACACGAACATATTGTCCTGGATGTCCTGTGCCAAGTCCTCGTCGGCATCCGTGATGCCGTCGATCACCGCGGCCTCGATCGTGCCATCGACAAAGTTGAGAATATCCGCGGCCTTTTTGACGCCCCCAAGGGAAGAGGATTTGACACTGCCCGCACCGGCAAACTGTTTTTCCAGGATTTCATCGAGCTCCTGGAGAGCGACCGGCTGGATGCCGTCGAGGGTCGCAACCCGCATGATGACGTCGTTGCGAACGCGTGGGTCAGGAAATTCCGCGAGAACCCCGGCGGCCTGGTCTGGATCGAGAAAAGACATGACAATCGCAATGATCTGCGGATGTTCGTAGCGAATCAGCTCCGCGATCTGGCGGGGGTCCATCCATTTGAGCTGCTCCAGGCCTTTACTGTTCCGACCGAGCAGAATTCGATCGATCATGCCGCTCGCCTTGTCGGAACCCAGCGCCTGCGTCAGCATGTTGCGGATGTAATCGTCAGACCCCATACCCAACGAGGTCTGGTCGCCGATGGTATCGACGAACTTATGCATCACCAGTTCCATCTGCGAGTTGGTTACATTACTCAGGCCGGCCATCGATAGGCCGATCTCCTGGACTTCTTTTGGCTCCATGTACTTGAGGATTTCGGCGGCATGCTGCTCGCCCAGCCCCAGCATCAGCAATGCGGAGCGTTCCAGGCCGGAAAGGTTATCGACGACCTGCTGGTCGGTGGCATTCGGTTCAACAGCGGCTTCAGGCGGCATCTTCAGCTATCCAGAGTTTGACCAGTTGCGCCACGCGCTTGGGATCTGAATCCACCAGGTTACGCGCAGCGTCCATGATATTTTCGTATTCACCGCCTCCAGGCAGCTTGATCGGTGCGCCGTCACTGCCGAGCAGCAGACTGTCAGCACCCTCCGCTCCGGCTTGGCCAGCCACCAAAGGCTGGCCATCCGGCCCCAAGGGCCCCGTCACGGTCGCACCTTCTGCGCCGACACCAGCCTCGGCACGCGAGGTAGAAGTCAGTCGGCTGATCGTGGGTTTAAGCACACCGAAGACCAGCAACAGCACCAGCAGAACTCCGCCCACCTGCTTGATGACATCCCAGAACCAGGCCTCTTCCCAGATGGCCGGCTCGGGCAGATCCTCGACGGGCTGGGGCTCCAGGAAAGCGCTGTTGATGACCTTGACACTGTCGCCGCGGCGCACGTCGAAGCCAATGGCCTCACGCACCAATTGAGTCAGTCGCTCCATTTCTTCCGGGGTGCGTTCGCGCCGCGTCACAGCACCATCCGCACCGGGCACCAGCTGATCGTCGACAACGACCGCGACCGAGAGACGCCGCAGCGCATTCGGTGCCATCCGGGTGTGGCTGATCACCCGGTCCAGCTCGTAGTTGCGGGTCGACTGGCGGCTGCTGTCGAGGGCTGCCCCGGAGGCTTCGCCCGCAGCACCACCGGCCACCTCCGGCGCCTGTCCAATGGCAGGCGGCTGATTGCTGAGTGCGCCCGGCACGCCCTGAGTGGTACCGCTGCGACGCTGCTCTTCGTTGAGCTGCTCGCTGCGCAGCGCCGGCTGGTCCGGGTTATACCGTTCCTGGGTCTGCTCGGTGACGGTGAAGTCGACATCGGCGGTGACCTGTGCCCTGACCTTTTCCGCCCCTACGATCGGTGCCAACAGAGACTCGATGCGGTTGCGATAGTGCTCCTCGATCTTGCGCGTGAACTCGAACTGCGTGGAGGAGCGCTTCATCTCAGTCGAACTCTCGTCGCCACTGAGCAGCCGGCCCTTGTGATCGACCACGGTCACCCGTCCAGGCTCCATCTCAGGCACGCTGGAGGCGACCAGGTGCACGATCGCTTCGACCTGTCCATCCTCCAGGCTCCGTCCGGAGAAAAGCTTCACGGTGACCGAAGCGCTGGGCTTTTTCCGTTCGCGAACGAAAACAGATTGTTTCGGAATCGCCAGATGCACACGCGCGCTCTGTACTGCACCGATCGTGGCAATCGTGCGCGCCAGTTCGCCCTGCATCGCCTGCTGGTGACGGGCCCTCTCGACAATGCGGCTGGTACCGAACCCCACGTCCTGCTGCAACAGTTCGAAACCCAGACCGTCACTGTTCGGCAGGCCACTGGAAGCCAACTGCATGCGCAGTTCCGTCACTTTTCCGGCCGGAACCATAATCATGCCGCTACCCTGGTCCACCTTGTAGTCTGCACCGGTTTTCTGCAAAGCATCCAGAACCTGAGTCGCGTCTTTGTCTGCCAGGTTTCCGTAAAGCGGCGCATATGACGGGGATTGCGACCACAAAACCACCGCTACACCCAAGGCTACGCTCGCAGCGATACCGATCATCACCGCAAGCTGGCGGAATAGAGGGTTGTCCGTCAGGGTTGACGCACCATCACCTACCCCTGCCGTGGCCAGTGCGTTCGACTCAGCTAACTCTGCCATATCTGTTACCGTTTATTATTTCGTTCCTGAAACAGCCGCTCACAACGGCATGTTCATGACATCTTTGTAGGCGTCGATCAGCTTGTTGCGAACTTCCACCATCGCGTTGAAAGACAAACTGGCCTTCTGCGACGCAATCATCACGCGAGAGAGATCGACATCCTGCCCTTGCTCGAAGGCGGTCTTGAGGGCACCCGACTCTTGCTGGAGCTCGTTGACCTGATTGATCGAGTTGCTCAGCAGTTGCTGAAAATTGCCACCCGCTGCCTGCGTCGGATCTGTGGCACCAGTTGGCTGCAAAGACTGCGTCTGTGCCGCCATCACTCGCATCTGTGCCAGAACCTGGGAAATTTCCGGGCTGCTCATGCCTCTTTACTCCGTCGCTCGTTCGTTTTTCGTCACTTCGGACGCACTGACAAATGTTATGCAGATTCCGCACCAGTTTTGGCGCTCTACGGGAACTAACCCATCATGCAGGCAATGCCACACCTGCCTCTCGCAGTTTCTGCAACTTGTAACGCAGCGTGCGCGGACTGATGCCGAGTAGGCTGGCGGCCTCTTTGCGATTGCCTCCGTTGCGCAAAGCATCGATGATCATCTGCTCTTCGACCGTTCGCAGATCGTCGCTCAGACGCCCCTTGGCCTGATCGTTGTCCTCGGTGGCCATGGGAGCTGGAATGGAAGGAGTCGCCGCAGCGTGCCCTGGCATCTGGGACGGACTCTCGAAGTGAATATCCCGTGCGGTGACACTTTGACCGTCACACAGGATCAGGGCGCGTTGCATCAGGTTGTCCAACTCTCGAACGTTGCCCGGCCAGGTGTGGGACGCAAGCTTCGCCTCGGCTTCAGGCAGGATCTCAGGCATCACCTCTCCGGCACGAACATGCCTGCCCAGGAGAAACCGCGCCAACGGCACGATGTCTCGCGGGCGCTCGCGCAACGCGGGCAAGGTCAACGGGAACACATTGAGGCGGTAAAAAAGGTCCTCGCGAAAACGCCCTGCTGCCACTTCTTCCCGCAGCAGCCGGTTGCTGGTGGCCAGAACACGCACGTCGAGTTGAATCATGTCACGGCCACCAATGCGCTCGACTTCACGTTCCTGCAGCACGCGCAGCAACTTGGCCTGCAGTGGCAGGCTCATTTCCGATATCTCATCGAGCAACAAGGTGCCGCCCTGTGCCTGTTCAAACTTGCCCGCACTGGCCCGGGACGCGCCGGTGAAGGCGCCTTTCTCATAACCGAACAGCACGGCTTCGAGCATGTTCTCCGGGATAGCCGCGCAATTGATTGCCACGAAGGGCCCGTCGGCTCGAGCGGAGTGTTGATGGAGAAAATTCGCCAAAACCTCTTTACCGGTGCCGGATTCACCGCCAATCAGGACTGTCGCCTCGCTGCCGGCCACGCGCCTGGCCAGTTCTGTCAGCTCCCGGGTACGCAAATCTTCAGCGATCATGCGCGAAGGTTCGCGGTTGTGATGCGGCAGAAAACGCGCCACCTTTTCCAACAGGGCATCACCCTCAAACGGCTTTGCCAGGTAATCCACTGCACCCAGCTTCATTGCCTCAACCGCCTTTTCGACGGTGCCATATGCTGTCATCACCAAGACCGGAAGCTCATGAAAGCGATGACGCAAATGGCGCAGCAGGGTAATCCCGTCCATTGGACGCATCTGCACATCGGTCAACACCATATCGACTTGCTCGCGATCGAGCCGAGCCAGGGCCTGCTCCCCATCGGTAGCCTGAACAACGTCGTAGTCAGACAACATCAGCGTGTCGCAAAGCGCCTGTGCCAGGGCGCTATCGTCCTCGACGACCAGAATACGTGCCAGACTCATGCGGTATCTCCTTTTGCGGATAATTGCTGCAATGGCAGGCGCAGCATGAAACAGGCGCCCCCATGTTCCGATTGACAGGCCTGGATATTGCCCCCATGAGCCAGCAGTACCGATTGCGCCACTGCCAGGCCCAGTCCTGTCCCACGTTCTCGCGTGGTGAAAAAAGGATCGAAAATACGGTCCCGAACATCGGCGGGAATGCCCGGACCATCATCCTGCACGCACAGCAGCGCGTGGTCTTCAGCCAGCTGCAGGTCGATCCAGATATTGGCCTGCTGCGGAATATGATTCAGACTGTTATCGATCAAATTGATCAATACGCCGACCAAGGCGTCCCGATTGCCAAGGAGCATGTCGTTGCCCTGTGCGATATCCAAGTGGATGCGCACGGACTGGGCCTGGGCGCGAGCATGCAGCGTGTCTGCCGCCTGATTCACCACTTCGCTCAGTTGAATGCGGGAAGTAACGAAACTGCCCCCACGGCTGAATGCCAACATGTCGCTGACCAGCTTTTCGGTATGCCGCAAACCCTCGACCAACTGTGCTGCAAAACGTGCACGCTGTTCGTCATTGAGGCCTGACTTGCCAAGCTGTCCGCCGTAGAGCAATGCGGTTGCCAATGGGGTGCGGACCTGGTGTGCCAGTTGTGCAGCCATTTCCCCCATATCGGCGAGGCGGTCCTGTCGCTGCAGGCGCTCCTCGAGTTCACGCTGTTCAGTCATGTCGAGGATGACCAGGATCTGCCCCCCATCACTCAGCGGCTGACAGGAAACATTTACCCGCCGTTCGCCGGTTAACAACCACTCGCCCGTGTTGGTCGATGCCAAAACCGACTCATCGCAGACCTCGGTCCAGCGCCTGCCCCAGGCCAGGCCGGAAAAAAGGGATTCGGCCGCCGGGTTGAAGCGGTCGATCCTGTCCCGGCCATCCACCAAGACAACCGCTGCCGGCAGGGCCTCGAGCAAGGCGCTGAGTCGGTCCGCCAATTGTTCTTTCTGGGCACGCTCACTGACTCGCTGCGCCCGACTTTGCGCCAGTTCCGCGTTCAGATGCGACACCTCGTTCTCGAGCTGACCGTAAGCGCTGCTCAGGCGCTCGGATAGCTGGTTGAACGCATTGAAGGCTTCAGTCAGCGAAGCGGCATCGGCATCGACCGGCGATAATTGTGGCTGTAGTTGGCTCATAGGGCAGTGCATTCAGTGGGTTTTCGTCACTTGCACAGCATTTAGCAAAACGCATGCCCATCACCACTTATTTCTTATTTTTCAATAATTTGTGGAAAATACCAGAAATGCACGTCAATTCTCCGTCGCCCGCCGCGCGGGTATCAGGCGAAAAAAACGCCGGCGTTGAGCCGGCGTTTCCCTGAAGCAGGATTACTGGGGGTAGGAACAAGGATCAGGCAACATCCCCGCCACGCTGCAAACCATATTTCCGCAGTTTCTCGACCAGGGTCGTTCTTCGCATACTGAGGCGCTTGGCCGCATGCGCAACCACACCATCGGCCTCATCCAGCGCCTGGCGAATAAGACCCTGCTCGATGTTTGCCAAGTGGGCCTTAAGGTCGATGCCCTCGGGCGGCAAACGCGGCGCCGTCATCACGGTCCCGGGCTCCTCGCCAGCGATACTGACCTGTGGCATCGGATCGTCCGTCGCCGGCGCGGCGGGCACCGGGATACCGGCGCGGAACTTCTCCGGCAGGTCGGCCAGATCAACCACCCCGTAAGGGTAAAGGATCGAGAGACGCTCGATCAGGTTCGCCAGTTCACGAACGTTGCCTGGCCAGCGGTAGTGCGTCAGTGCAGTAACTGCAGCGGGTGTGAGTCGCACCGATCCACGCTTCTCGTGTTCGATACGCGAGATCAGATCCGCTACCAGCACGGGTATGTCCTCTACCCGGTCGCGTAAAGGCGGTACGTCGATGGGAAATACATTGAGTCGGTAGTAAAGATCCTCTCTGAAGCGGTTTTCCCTGATCGCCTCTTCAAGGTCGCGGTGCGTGGCCGCGATGATCCGTACGTTGCAGCGGATGGTCTTGTTGCTCCCGACCCGCTCGAAAGTCCGCTCCTGCAGGACGCGCAGCAGCTTGACCTGCATGTGCATGCTCATATCGCCGATTTCGTCGAGGAACAGGGTGCCGCCTTCGGCCAGTTCGAAACGTCCCTGGCGCGCGGTGATCGCGCCGGTGAACGCCCCTTTCTCGTGACCAAACAATTCAGACTCCAGCAAATCCGAAGGGATCGCACCACAGTTGACTGGCACGAACGGCTTGCCGCGCCGCTTCGAGTGGTAATGGAGCTTGCGTGCCACTACCTCTTTGCCGGTGCCGGATTCCCCCAGGATCAGCACCGTCGCCTCGGAATCAG
>JAAUXZ010013829.1_pt1 | contig 12704 bp, 12 predicted proteins | sample 7278131 | NCBI WGS metagenome assembly JAAUXZ01 (sample SAMN14350119, study PRJNA611818) | marine sediment metagenome | isolation source: surface marine sediment (3m) | place: French Polynesia: Moorea | collected 2018-08
ACCGGCACTGCATCCGGCTCAGTTTCGGATTTCCGTGGAGCGAGAAACTTGAAACGGCCGTAAAAAAGCTGGGGGATTTTGTTGCCGCCGATGCCTAGTCCGAAATCGGCGGATCGCCCCGTTTCGATCCTGTTCGGGTGTTGCGCGATCCATTCGCCTTGCTTGGCGTCGAAGGGACTTGCCGATCGTCTCGCAATCACCTAAAATCCAGACCAAAGGGCTGCCGGAAGCAGGCTCGATTGAGCCTCCGCGTTGGATCGAAGGGTGGAAAAGGACCGGCAAAGCGATGAAGGAAATCGTCATCCCCAAAGAGAAGGCCGTTTTCTGGCTGGATCGCCATGGTTTCTGGTGTAATCGTCACGGGCGTTTCGAACTTCCCCGTGTCATTTCAAAATTTCACGCCGCCATTGGCCGCGACGGGGAAGGGTATTACCTTACCCAGGTAAACGGCGATGTCCGGGAAAAGGTATACTTCCGCCACGAAGACACCGCTCTTTTTGTTTTTGATGTGCGCCTTGGAGAAAACGCGGTCACCCTGATACTCAACACGGGCCGCGAGACGGTATTGGTGCCTGAAACCCTGTATATGAAAGATGATGCCCTCTATACCCGTGTTAGGGACGAGCGTGTTCGCTTCGCTGAACGAGGGCTATTGAAAATTGGTCCGCTGTTGGAGGATGACGGCCAAACCTGCTATTTTCGTTTTGGCGACAAAAAGGTGGCCATCCCCGAAATATTAGCGACCGCCGCCGAATCAAAAGATGAGCATAAAGATGTCCCGTAATCGGCAAAAAAACAACGCGCACCAGCAAGCGCCCAAACGCCGTGTCTACCAGGAGGAGGCCAAAACCCGCCAGACCACCCACTGGGATTGGGATTATCTGCCCCTGGACACTCTCGAGCGCCTTGCGAGCAACAAACCACCGGTGCCAAAAGATATAAAAGCTGCCCCGACGCGCAGCGGCCGCCTCAGGACGGCGCTAACCTGCATTGTGGCCGGAACCCTGCTTATGGCGGCCCTGCTGTTTTTTATTCTGGTGGACCTGCCCTCGGTTTGACGTGCGCTGACGGCTGCGTGCGGCAGAAAGAAAGATGCGTTCGTCGCGGCGGCGGGATGATTGCCTAGCGGAAGACGCGTTAGTTCTCAAAGGAGCCTTCGATGGAATGGATTATCTGGTTGATCAGTCTGGTCTGGATTGCCAGCGGTTGTCTGGCGATTCTTCACACCGCGCAGACACGCGAGACCACGGAAAAGCTCTTGTCCCGCGCCGGGCGCATTCCCCTGGGGGTGACGGCGGCGATTATCGGCGTCGTGCTCATGATGGCTGCCCGCGGCAGCCTGCAGGCGGGTTTCATCGTCGCGTTAGGGCTTCTGGCACTGGTAAAGGGCATCGTCTTTCTGTGGAATCCGCGAGGGGTCTACGAAAGAACCACCCAGTGGTATCTTGTGGAGGCCAGCGATCAAACCTGCCGGTTCCTGGGGATCATCGCATTGATTCTGGGAACGGCGCTTCTCTCCTGGGCCTAGGATCACCCTGACATGGCATCGATAATACGCCGCCACAGGCAGCGGGCGGGCGTTGCCGCACTGTGCTTCTTGATTGTGCTGGCGGTCGCCCTGACACTTTTAACGACCAGTGTGCCGGCCGGCGAGGTTTATCGCTGGCGGGACGCCGCCGGGGTGCTCCATTTCTCGGACACCCCCCCGGACGGACCGGTTGAAGAAGTGCGTTCTACCGAAGCCGCTGCAATTGCTCCCGATCCGGCGCCCCCCGGTCCGGCGACCCCCGAACCGGCCAAGACCCCCCAGCGCATCTCCGGCGGCGTTTTCTGGCGGATCGATCTGCCGCAGCGGCCGTCCAGTTTCCTACTGGGAACAATTCACTCGGCCGATCCGCGCGTGACGGCCATAAAACCGGCCGTCGCGCAGGCCTTTGCGCAGGCCCCCGTCTTCGTGATGGAAATGGACCTCAACGTGGAAAGCTTCCTTACCATGGGCGCTTCGATGATGTTTACCGACGGCCGGGATCTGGAGCGTCTGTTGGGCCGAGAAGATTTCCGCAAACTAGCCGTGGCCGTGGCCCAACATGGCATACCGGAACAACTGCTGCGCCGCATGAAACCCTGGGCGGTGCTGGCCTTGCTGAGCCAGCCCAAACCGCAAAGCGGGGTCTTTATGGACATGCTGCTTTATCAAAGGGCAACGGCGGCGGGCAAAACGATCGTCGGTCTCGAAACGGCGCAGGAACAAATAGCGGTTTTCAACCAGATGCCGATGGCGGACCAACTGGCCCTGCTGCGCGCCAGCCTGGACCAGGCAGACCAGATGGCCGCCATGCAGGAACGGATGATCACGACCTATTTAACGGGCGATCTTGACGCGATTGCAGCGCTGACGCAGGAATTTATCGGTCCTGATCCGAGCGGCCTGAATCGGCGCTTTCTCCAGAGGCTGAACGATGAGCGCAACGATCGCATGCTGACGCGAATGACCCCCCACATCGACAGCGGCGGGGCCTTTATTGCCGTGGGGGCCCTTCACCTGACCGGTGAACGCGGTCTAATCCGGCAGCTGCGCGCCCGCGGGTATCGACTGGCACCGGCAAACTGAGCGCTGGCGCGGAATCGGACGTTCTGAACAGGGGAGAAAACCATGCTTGCCAAGAGAAAAACGCAGCGTGCAGCGCAGGTGATGTCGCTGCTGATCTGTATCTCATTCGCATTCGGTGCGGACAGCCCCAAGGCGGCGTCCATTGCCGAGGTAAACGGCGCTCCCATCACGCGCCAGCGCTTTCAGATCGAATACCGCCAGGCCGTAAACGAATACGCCCGCAAGGGCAACCCGATCAACGAGGCTTATCTGCGGAATCTGCGGGCACGTTTGATCGATTATCTGGTTGAAACCGAGCTACTCCTGCAGGATGCCCGTGCGCGGGGGCTCGCGGTTTCGGATCAGGAATTGCGCCAAGCCATGGCGGCCGAAGGATCGGCATCGACCGATGGTCACGAATTCAACGCCAAACTGCAGGCGGCGGGATTGAGCCTGGAACAATACCGCGAAATGAGACGAAACGCACTCACCATCGAAAAACTCATCCGTGAGCACATCGCCCGGGATGTTGTCATCAGCGATCAGGAAGTCGAAGCCTATTACACCCGGAATGCCGAACGTTTCCAGATCCCCGAAAGATTGCATATCCGCCATATCACCCTGCGGATGCCGCCGGATGCGGATGAATCCCAGAAAGCGGCGGTCCGCGATCGCATTCTTGACATTCAGCGCCAGCACCAAAATGGTCGTAACTTCGCCGAGCTGGCCTACAAATACTCCGAGGATCCCAGCCGGCAGAAGCAAGGCGATGCCGGGTTTGTCGATGCCGGCCTGGCCGCCCGAACCTTTGGTGAGCGGGTGCTGGAGATTCCCACCGGTCAGGTGGGGCCCCCGCTCGAGACCCCCCTGGGGTACCATCTCGTGGCCATCGAAGCCCGCCAGCCGCCCCGTGTGATTCCGCTGGACGAGGTGAGGGATGGTATTCGGCGGCTTCTTTATCGGGAGCAGACGGATGCTCCGGTCAAGGCTTATGTCAAGGCCCTGCGTGCGAAGGCCACCATTGTCATCCATGAATAAAAAGGGGCGGTCATGACGGCTGACGCCGCACGACGCGCCAGGCTGCGTGTCCTGGAGGGGGGACGCACGCGCCGGGTGCGCCTGGCCCAGTGCCTGATCGCCATCGCCCCTGTCGATACCCCGCCCTTCGATCTGGATGCCCGGGTCTTCGAGGAAGATACCTTCCGCATCATGAGCGCCGCACCCGAATGGGCCCCGCCGTTGGAACACCCGATACGCATCATGAACGATCTGCAACGCTACAGGCCTGACCGGCCTGGAGACCTCGTCGTCCAGGCCGGACACCCGATGCGCCTTCTGGCCATCGTGCATGATGTCAACTGTGAACCGACCTGGCGACCGGAATGGATTTCTGCTGCCTTGCGCAATTTGCTGCAGGCGGCCGACAGACACCGTCTGGTTTCAATCGGGCTGCCGCTGCTTGGCCGGCAGCATGGCAGCATTTCAAGATCCGAATTCGCAAATCTCTTGGCGGATGTGCTCGCGGCAAAAAGCGCTTGCTACCCCCGACGATTGTGGTTGATCGTATCGGGCCCCCGGAGTGCGGATGTCGTCTTCCGCGCGCTTGAGGCGCGACTTTGATCCTGATGGCCGTCCTCATTAAGGACGACTATCAGACATTGATCGCGGGTTGCAGCCGTTGGGAGGCGCCTTCTCGCGCGTGATACGGATGGCGGGCTTGTGAACCCCATTGCGCATGAGATCCTCCCCGGGTGGATTTTCTTACTGCGCAGCCTGGCCTTTCGGTCGCAATTCACTGCACGCCGCGCCCTGACAGCCGCCAGTTGGTTTTGACATTTTTAATGCTTATTTCCTAGATAGTTGTTGCTGTGGCGTCAAGCGGACTGAACCTGGAAGGATACGGCATGCATTCGGACTTGCTAACAAATCAGGTGCTACACAACTGTGACTTGTCGGATGCCCGCTTTGCAGGGCACTATTCGATCTGCGGTCTGGCGCTGCGTCTCAGGGATCTTTTTAAATGGGAGCGGCGTCTGGCGCCTTGGGAAGAACGTGATGCTTCCGAGGTCCTGGCCTGGATCGATCGGAAAGAGCAGCTGTGGGAGCGCCTTCAGAATGAGGATTTCATCCCCCTGGAAATTGACGGCAAGGCCTACGACCCTTTCGATGTCAGCGGCATCAATGCCCGTCTGGCACCCCGGGGCCTCTTTTACGGCGCGGGTTATGCCCAGAGTCTCAAACCTTCTTTTGTTCTGGGGCAGGTGGATCACCGCCACCGGCGCAACGGCCTGTCCGTCGTCCACATGGGCGCTGAACTGGCCCGGGACCTGCTGACACTGCCCGCCCTCTCGCAGGGCGATGACGTCGTACTGCGCAAGGAGGCCGCCCAATTGTATGTCTGGGATCAGATATTCTACGTCACCCCCGCGCGGCGGCCTTTCCTCGAATACGCACTGCAGCATGCCGGCATCCAGAACCTCGATCCTGTCGAACTGCGGCGTCACTTCGGCCCGCTCCTGGAAAGCCTCTACGCTCTGTTTATCCGCCATGAGATTGGAGAGCGCCGCGATACCCATTTCGATGTCGATCGCTGGCGTGCCATGATTGCCGCCTTCCCCCATACGCCAATCGAACTGCTGTTGCGGGCGGTCAAGGACATGCTTGCGGATAGCGGTCCGAATGGGCCGCTGCGGGGCATTATCGAAGATCGCCAGGCCGTTTCGCTGGGCTTCTATCTGGTTTTTCACGATGGTCTGGGACGCCAGCTGTTCCCTGAATTGCGTTCCGCTTTCGGGGTGTTCGAACGCGACGGCCGCTGGTCCATCATGGGGGAGGCGGTGCACAGCGTCCATCGCCAAGCCAGCGCCCTTGCCCGGCGCCTGCTGGCACTGTTCGAGCAGGGACGGTCGCGCGGCGATCTGGAATGGGCCTCGGAAAGGATGCGCCGGGAATTCCTGGAACCGCTCGAGAGAAAATCCAATCCCCATCCGCAGTAGTATTGCCAGCCCGACGCCATCGCATGGAAGGTGGCCGACTTGGCCTTCATTCATGTAGTCTTTTGTGTACACGTCTGCAGGGATTTCCAGACAGACCACTCCGTAAATTTCCGGTCGGCCAGCAGGGGGCCAAGGCCGCCGTGGGGACCTGTCATTTTGACCGGCGATTGGCACCGCCGGCAGGGACCGCTCTACTAATCCATGCCCGTCCGGTGCAGGGGTCACATCATGGCACACCCATTGCTACTCCGGAGATGATCATACGGGATGGCCCCAACGCTAACCGGGCTCAAATTACATGCGCCCCATGATTTGCGGACCGACCCGTCAATTCACAACCGAAGGGGGAAGAATGAAGAGGATCGTCCTACTGCTTGGCCTGATGGCCCTTTGGCCTTTGGCGGCAACTGCTCAGGAGCGGCCGTCAGCCGACGACGTGCGCCGCGTTGTCGATTATTACTACCGCGGTCAGGGTCAGGGCGTCGTGCTGGCACAGCATTTTCTATGCGCCGAAGTTTCGACCGAGGGGGCCGATAAAAACGAGTGCCGCCTGAAGCATGATTCGCCCGTGGTGAACCTGGGTTCCGAGGTGTTGCTGTGGATGAATTTCCTGGTGCCGAGTGGTGACGACGGCGACCTTCTGCTCCTGTTTTCGCGCCAGGGGCGTGTCCGCCACACCGCCTCGATCACGGTCAAGGGCGCCATCCGCTTTCGCACCTGGAAGAAGATTCCCACGGACAAGGCCGGCGATTGGACAGTAACCATCCTGCAGGAACTGGGTGAAAGCGATCTCGAACTGGCGACTTTAAGCTACCAGGTGGAGTAAAACTGGGAGCGGGCCGATATTCACCTTAACGCCTGAACCCGAAGGGCATCACGGCAACGGGTTTCCATCGGACCCGGGGGGATTGCCGTGATGCCCTGTTCCCAGACGCCTTCCGACCGGTTGATTCGCAGCCGTTATCCATGTAAGCTGGTTAAGCCAGCCCCTGAGCCGTTCGTACCGAACTGATCCTACCGTTTTGGGGGCGGTCGAAAAACCGGTGAACATGGAATCCAATCCCACCAGGCCCCATTCATTTAATGTGCGCAGTTCGGTGACCCCCGACGGCCGCTTCGCGGTCGGCATCCATCGACCGTCCTATCGGATTGCCAATCTGCGCCATTGGAAGCACATTGCCTCCCTGGGGCAGGGACCGGACGGCCGGGCGGTGAGAAACCACCCGAATTTTCCCTCCGGCGACATCGACGTACCGGCGGCCGGCCCCGTATTCGAAATCGCCAACCCGCTGCCCTGGCGCGGGGTGACCTATATCAGCAAGGACTGGGCCGATGAATGCGCCCAGGAACCCGAGCGTATTCGCCTGCCGCCTCGGCCACCGGTCTCCATGCACGGGTGGCTGCGTGAAATTTCCGATGGGCGGATATCGGATGAGAGCCGCACGAGGAAAATGCTGGCCAGCCTTCCTGATTCCGTCCAACTGGCCCTGGCCACCACATCGACGGACCCCGAGGATCTCGAGTCCCTGGCCGAGCAGGCTGCTGGTTTTGTCCATGCGGCGAAAGGCGGACGCCCCACTGGGCTTCAGTACATCCCGGACGGGTCGGCCGGTCTCCAGCCGGACATCCGTAACCATCACCTCTTCGAAGCGGTGGCCAACAACCCCTGTCTGCCCGATGACTACAAGACGGTCATGGTGCTGCGGCCGGGCGTTCAGGGCAACAGCGCCATTACCGCGGAGTGGGGCGGGGGCGGGGAAGAAAGCCACGTCTATGAATACCTGCGGCAAAACAGCTATATCCCCTGGGGCCATTTCGCCGCCAACATGGCCGAGGATGCGATTCGCTACGATGCCGCCAGTCTGACATGGCGCGATGTCCGCGGTATGCGGCATCTTTACTGCCAGCGCACGCTCACGCGGATTGCCGGTTTGCTGGGCCTTGCGGCCGGCGAGGGCGACTTGCCGCTGGGGCCGGAAGAAATGGAATCCCTGCGCCGCGATATTCTGGCTGCAATGGCAGACGGACAGCGGGCGGCGGGCCTGCCGTTCAACGCCACCCTGTGGGGCTGGAACTTCGGCTTCGATTATGCCCCCACGCGATACCGCCTGCACGCATCACATCAGCAGGTCCATCAGCAATATGCGCTGATTCCCCGGGATGTGGACAGTTGGGGCCCACAGGGCCACGACCACCAGAAATTGCCGGCCTATGCCTGCGGCGACCTGGTCCATGATTTTATCCGTGAATATCGTAAGACCCACGGCGTGGATTTCTTCGAGGCCTATCTGCGTGCCATCTATCAGAATGAGCGTCTGGACGGGAGCCGGGACCGGGAAAGAAGCCTGATCGTGCACGCTGACGACCACGTGATGCTTTTCGTTCCCAAGGCCCAGACCTCGCAGTGGGAACTGCAGTTGGTGACCCTCACGCCGGCCGGTAATATAATTGAAGCCGACCATGCGACCCGCCGATCGCTGGACCAGGCCATCTGGATCGCCATTCGTACGCTGGGGGCCATGGGGGCCCGCATGGTCACCACGATCGAGTATGCCAAACGCTTTGACAGCGGGCCCACCGGCCAGCGGTTGCTTTACAGTTTTCTGCCGCGACTGCCGGAATCGCCGGGGGCGTTCAGCGAGGCCCAATTGCGCTGGATCGCGGGGCATTATCCGGAGGATTTTGCCGCCGCCTGCCGGGCCCACAAACCCGCAAGTATTGCCTGACCCCTGCGCTTCATCGGCCGCCGAGCGGCCACCCTGCCTTTGGATTCGGTCTTTTCGCCCGATTGTATTTAAAAGTGGACATCTTGCCTCCTGGGGTGCATTTCTTTGGTATCGACAGGAATCCTCTGGGGCAGGTAATTCCATCTATATCAACGCAAGGATTACATTCTGTGGCTTAACTTTTTGTCATTATTACATATTATAGATTTTAACTTTTGGGATCGAATTCAGGCGTATTTTTTGCAGATATTCAAATTTGATATCCTCATCTTTCTCGATCATGCATCCGGCCGACGCCCGACTGCGGATTATGCGACATGCCGATACGACTCAAAATTGCCAATTCCTCCCGCGACAGGGCAGAGGTTTATCGTCTGCGTCACCGTATCTTCGTCGAGCAGGAGCACCGTTTCGTCCACAACGGCAATCACATTATCGATCAGTATGACAGTTTTGCCGAGACCACGAACATTCTGGCCCTGCGTGAAGATCACCCCATCGCCAGCATTCGGGTGATCATGGAAAACGAGGTGGGCAGCCCCACCGACGATTTTTACGACTTTGGCCCCTTTCGCGTGCAGCTAGACGGCAAGGCCGCCTATATCGGCTGGTTATGCTGCGAGAAGCGTTACCGACGCCATCCCGGACTCGTGATCGGCCTGATCAAGATGTGCTTCCGCGAAATGCGCAAATGCGGTGCACGCCACGTCATGGCCACTTTGCACCCGCCCGTGATGCCGATGCTGGAGCGCATCGTGGGGGCGCGCGCCATCGGTCCCGAGTTCCACAGCCCGGAGCTCAATGTCGCCATGCTCCCCATCCATGTCGATCTGAAGAAACTTCCTCCGGGAGGACGCGAAACTTTCGCCGACCCTTCCCAGCAGATACTGGAAGACTCGAACGAACGCCGTATCTACCGTCGCAATGAGATCATCATCGAGAAGGACACGATTGGTACCGAAGCCTTTCTGATCATGCGCGGTTCGGTGCGGTCATCTTCCGACGGCCGAGTCGACGGAGGCCTGATCGAAGGCCCCATGTTCGGGCCGGGGCAGATCATCGGTGAACTCTCCCTGCTCGATGGCGGCCCCCGGACGACGACCCTCAGGGCGCATTCCAACGAAGTGGACGTCATGGTCTGGACCCGTGAGGAACTGTTGCGGCAGCTGCGTGCCAGTCAGGACAAGGCGCTTCAGGTGCTCGAACTCCTGGGTGCCCGCCTGCGCCATCAGATCGAGGCCCGCAAGGCCGCCGCCCCTCCGGTTTCGCTGGCTGCCCGCATCCTGCTGGATACGTCCCGCCGGGGACGGCTGCCGGTCAAGGCGGACTGGCTCAGCCGTCAGTGCGGGATCGGTGGCGAGCATTTCCGGGAAATGCTCAAAGTCTGGGAGCAGAGAGCCTGGATTCACATCGATCAGCCCGATGGCCGCGTGTTTGTCGACGACTATCAGAGCCTGGACACCCAGGTCGACATGCCATGACAGGAGCGGCCGAGCAGCCCGGTGGTCTACGTGACCGGATTGAACGCTTGGGATTTCAAAACCGGCACCACTACCTGGAGGTGGCGCTGGGTCGCAATCAGGGGCTGCTCTCGACGGCCGAGCAGGAACGCCTGTTAAAATCACGGGTGGCCATTCCCGGGCTGGGCGGCGTGGGCGGAATTCATCTCATTACACTCGCCCGAATGGGATTCGGCGGTTTTAAACTGGCCGAATTTGATCATTTCGAACCGGCCAATGTGAATCGCCAGTACGGCGCCAAAGTTGATCATTTCGGCTCCTCCAAGCTGGACACCATGATGGCGGAAGCGCGCCAGGTCAACCCCTTTCTGGATCTGAGCCCCTATCCCCGCGGCATCAATGCCGACAATGTGACGGCCTTTCTCGAAGGTGCGGATATCGTGGTGGACGGGATTGACTTTTTTGCCTTCGATATCCGGCGCCTGATCTTCAATCGTGCCCGCGAGATGGGTATTCCCGTGATTACAGCCGGACCGGTGGGATTCAGCGCGGCCATGCTTGTTTTTATGCCGGGTGACGGCATGTCTTTCGATGAATACTTCGCCATTCACAGCGGCATGCCCCTGGAAGAAAAACTGCTGGCCTTTTTCATCGGCCTGGCCCCCCGCGCCTCCCAGAAGGACTACATCGATCCCACCCGCATCGACATGTATGCCCGCCAGGGGCCTTCCATCGCAGCCGCCTGCCAGCTTTGCGCTTCGGTTGCGGCCACGGAAGCGGTCCGGATCGTGCTCGCACGGCCTGGTATTCGCCCGGCGCCGCATTTCTTTCAGTATGATCCGCTGGTGCGGAAATTTCATCGGGGCCGCCTGCGCATGGGAAACCGGCATCCCTGGCAGCGATTCAAGCTCAACCGCCTGAAGGCCCGCTGGCTTAACGGCAGTGGCCCGCTGCGCGCCGCTTGGAAGATGGCGCCCTTGATCAGCCCCCGGCCGGAGACACTCTCAGAGCCCGTGCGCGACTACATCTTACAGGCGGCTGTCCACGCCCCTTCCGGCGACAACTGCCAGCCCTGGCGATTTCGTGTCGCGCCGACACGCATTTCGCTTTTCATTCGTCCCGAAGTCGACGGATCACTGTTCAACGTGGCGCAATATGCGTCCCTGATCGCCTGCGGGGCCGCCCTCGAAAACATGCGCCTGGCGGCCACCCGCTACGGGATGGAGGGGCGGATTGCATATTACCCGCAGCCGGCTGAGCCGCGGCGGGTGGCTGACATCCATTTCCAGGCAAACGGCCATCGGGAAGACCCCCTTCAGCGCTATATACCGGATCGTCATACCAACCGCAGCGTCTACGACGGCCGCGCGATCGACCCGGACGTGAGGGATGCGCTCAAGGCGCAATGCGATCAGATTCCCGGGATCGCGCTCGAATTGATCGAAGACCTGGCGCGTCGGCAGAAAATCGCGCAACTGGTCTGGCAGGCAGACCGGATTCGACTGGAAAACCGCCAGCTGCACGCGCATTTCATGCGCATGGTGCGTTTTTCAACCAGGGCCGCACTGGATCGACGTGACGGACTGCCTCTGGAAAATCTGGAGGCGGGGCCGGGGGGCAACGTGTTTCTGCGGCTGACCCGGCCGTGGCCGGTCATGAATGCCTGCAACCATCTGGGTGCCGCCCGCCTGATTGCGCGCATTTCCCACAACGCCATTGTGCAGGCATCCGCGGTGGGGCTTGTCAAGTGCCGCGATCACGAGCCCCAGAGCTTCATTGAAGGCGGCCGCGCCCTGCAGCGCATCTGGCTGGCAGCCACCCGCGCCGGGCTCGATTTTCAACCCATGACGGCCATCACCCTTTTTTGGCTGCGCTGGCAGCTCAACGCCCAGGCCGACTTTCCGGCCCACCAGCGGCACAAGCTGGAAGCAATCTGGCCGGCCTATGAAAGCCTGCTTGGCGATGCGCAGGATCCGGGGCAGGGTCACGTCATGCTATTCCGGATCGGTTACGGCCGTCGGATCACCTGCCGGACCCTGCGCCGCCCGGTCGAATCCTTTCTTTTTCAATAACGCGGCCACCACCTGCTTGCGCAACCATGCCCCGATGGCCTCGCCTATGGGCCCCGCCTCGCCGCCTTGCGGGAATTGCTTGCAATACCAATCACCAGCATTTAACCTTGGCTGTCATTTGTTGGCGACATGGTCAGCTGAGCCAACCATACGGACCGGAAGGCGTGCATACCCACCATGAAGGCGCTGCAGGCAAAACTGGAGATGCTCCCCCGGATCACGCGCGAGCTCGCGGTCTATCATCCCCAGGTGGTCGTGCTTTTCGGATCCCTGGCCCGCCATCTGCAGGGGATGGCGCTCGAGCATGCCCCGCGTGATATCGATATCCTGGTCGTGGGGGACAACGTGCCGGCCACCGTCGCTCAGAAGTACGAACAAATACCCTTGGAATTGCATCGTTTTCGTGCCCATTCGTTTCTGGCCATTGCCCGGTCGCTGCGTTACGATCCCAGACCGCTGGCACTGACGCGGCTTTACAGCAACCAACTGGCGCATCAGCACGCGCGCAGCGTCATCGCGGCCTGCCTGCTGCTGGGGCCCGGCTACCGCCAGTTCGGGATCGAGCAGATCGAAGTCGACGGCCTCGAAGACGAGCGTGATTATTCGGTACACCATGTCTTGCAGGGCGAGTGCTGGTGGCAGCAGGTCTCGAGCTTCGCCCGCGAACGGCGGGGTCCGGTCAGACGTTTCAGCGACAAGATCGCCGGGCGTGACCGGTTTATCCCCCGATGACGGCAACGACCGCGGGGTGCGGCCCAGATATCGTATCCACAGACGGGTGGACACGCGAAAGGGAAAGCTTTGCTGCCAAAGTCCACTTTCAATAACTTGCCGCCGGAGAAGCAGGAATCCATCCTGCG
>JAAUXZ010089570.1_pt1 | contig 12701 bp, 15 predicted proteins | sample 7278131 | NCBI WGS metagenome assembly JAAUXZ01 (sample SAMN14350119, study PRJNA611818) | marine sediment metagenome | isolation source: surface marine sediment (3m) | place: French Polynesia: Moorea | collected 2018-08
CGACCATCAGCACGTGTCCGAGCACCAAGCGCTGGGGTTTTTCTCCTCCACCGTTTCCATTCTTCTGCTGCAGGCCCCCGGTCCACATCAGAATCAGGATGCCAAGCATGATCAGCGCAAGCACGCGGTTGAACCATTCACCTTCCAGGCGCACGCCCACCTGAGCGCCGAACAACGCGCCAAAGGAAGCGGCAGCGGCCAGCGAGAGGGACAGCCTGAAATCCGAGAAACCCTTTTTGCGAAAAGTCGTGACCGCAGTGATGTTCTGCAGAAGGATTGCGATCCGGTTGGTGCCATTTGCCACGGGGCCTGGAATGCCCATGAACACCATGATGGGCACGGTCAGTAAAGAACCGCCACCGGCCATCACATTGAGCCACCCGGCAATGACGCCTGCAAATGTGAGTAGAGCTATCTGCCAGATTTCCATGATTGTTCAGGGTGCGGATTGCCGTTTGGCAGAGATCGGACCATTAACACTACCACCGAAGCAAGGTTGCTGCGTTGTAGCAACGGTGCCTTCTGGTAGTTTTTTTCGCGGAAATCTGACCGGATGATATGGCAGCCGTATCGTAAAGAGGGGGCCCTGCGCTTCGTGCTGCGCGGCTTACGCCGCTTGTCGAACGGTTGGTCGAAATGTCGTCCGTTCGAACCGGAGTTCTGGCCTGGCTGTCGTGGGCGGCTGATTTCTCAGCGCCATAACCTAGTGATGTGGCGCCCCCGAGACGATTCGAACGTCCGACCTGCCGCTTAGGAGGCGGCTGCTCTATCCTGCTGAGCTACGGGGGCATTTTTATCTTCAAAATCGAGTGCCGATTATAGGGAGGAACCCGCTCAGCGAACAGGTACGAGTTCAATAAATGTTCCTTTCTTGGACCTTTGCTGAAAAAATCGGCAGCATGAGAGAGTTTCTGGAAGCTTTGTTGGGATACTGGCTTTTGGCCTACTTTGGACTGGCGGGCCTTTATCTGCTGGTGGGTGTTGTGGTGACTCGCACAAACACCTGGCTGGGTGAGAAAAAGCGAATCCAGCAGCGCTTACCCGCAGCGAGGCTGATAAGGCGGGATTTTATTCAATCGCTCAGGAGTCTTGTGACGGTTTCACTGTTTCTGGCCGGAGGTGTCAGTTTCCGAGAAGCCGGGTTCGGTTGGACGCCGCTGGAGTCGACCTTTTTGAACAATACGCTGATGTTTGTGGTGTCAATGATCGCCTTCGATACTTGGTTTTACTGGGGGCATCGTTTAATCCACATGAAGCCACTCTACAAGCGGGTTCATGCATGGCATCACAAATCGGTGACGCCGACGGTATGGTCCAATAACTCCGACACATTCCTCGATAATTGTTTCGCACAGTCGTACTGGCTGGTCGTCCCGTTCTTTCTGCCGGTGTCATCTTCAGTATTGATCGCGCACAAGATTTTCGACCAGGTCACCGGTATGCTCGGACATGCGGGATTTGAGTACTCTGGTGGTCGCATGTCGGCATTCCCGTCGCCACTGTTGGGTGTGACCTTTCACGATCAGCATCACGAAAAGTTCAGATACAACTTCGCGACGCATTTTTCGTGGTGGGACCGTCTAATGGGTACGCTGGATCCGACCTACGATGACAAGGTCAAGGCGTTTGCGGCTGACTCTCGGTCGGTAGGTATCAGACGAAAACCAGGAAGCGGTTCGTGAGGGTGATGAATGCACCTTACCTCCTGTCAGTAGCGGCGCAGTTTCAGCGCCTGCAGTCGGGCCGTTGTATGCCTAGAGACCAGCATAATTGGAGTAGTCGATGCTAGATACCGCGCCACAATTGTTTCCTGGCACTTTTCCGGCCATTGCGCGTGACCGGTTGACGACGTTGCAGGTCAATCTTGGGTATTTGTGCAATCAGCAATGCCAACACTGCCATGTCGATGCCGGGCCTCGCCGCAAGGAAATCATGCAGCGCGATACGGTCGATGCGGTGATCCGCGTTTTACGTGGAGGAAAGGTCAAAATGCTCGACCTGACGGGTGGTGCGCCCGAAATGAATCCGCATTTCCGAGAGCTGGTGCAGACGGCTCGCGAGCTTGGCGTAAGCGTGATTGATCGGTGCAATCTCACTATCCTGAGTGAGCCTGGGTATGCGGATTTGGCAGCGTTTCTTGCCGAACACCAGGTCGAGGTCGTGGCCTCTTTGCCCTGTTATCTGCAAGAGAATGTCGATGCGCAACGCGGCAAGGGGGTTTATGACAGCAGCATCGAGGGGCTGCGAAAACTCAATGCCCAAGGGTACGGGCAAACCGGTGCAGGGCTTGAGCTGAACCTGGTCTACAATCCAGTCGGCCCTTATCTTCCACCGGATCAGCAGGCGTTGGAGGATGATTATCGGCAACGGCTGGCGCAGCAGGGGATCGCTTTCACCCATTTGCTGACGATTGCCAATATGCCGATCAAGCGATTCGGCAGTATGCTGGCGTCGAACGGCCAGTTCGATGACTACTTGGATCTGCTCAAGACGTCTCATCTGGATGCCAACCTCGAAGCGGTGATGTGTCGCAGCCTGATCAGCATTGACTGGCAGGGGTATGTGTATGACTGCGATTTCAACCAGATGCTAGACATGCCGTTGCGCGAAAATGGAGCGCGCCTGCATCTTTCGCAACTGGACCTCGAAAAGCTGCTTGGCCGCGCGATTGCTGTCGCTGACCATTGTTTCGGCTGCACGGCTGGGCAGGGCAGCAGTTGTGGTGGCGCTTTGTCATGACCCCGACCTTGTCGGTCATCGTGCCAACCCTCAATGAGGGGGCGGTGATCGAGTCTTTGTTGCAGGATCTGCAACCGCTACGTGATACCGGATGTGAGCTTATTCTCAGCGATGGGGGTAGCCACGATGACACGTGCGAGAAGGCGCGATCTTGGGTGGATCATGTGGTCGCAGGGCCTGCGGGGCGCTCAGCACAGATGAATCGTGGTGCCGCTGTTGCCAAAGGAGAGTGGTTATGGTTCTTACACGCAGACACGCGTATTTCGGGCTCGCCGGTGGAGATATTACGAGCGCTCGAGCTTGTATCCAAAGACTGGGGCTTTTTCGCTATACGCCTCGATGCGCAAGGGCCGTGGTTTCGTCTCATTGAGACAATGATGAACTGGCGATCCCGCCTCAGTGGCATCGGTACCGGCGACCAGGGGCTGTTCTTGCGTCGTGAGCTTTTTCAGCGAATCCATGGGTTTGCGCAGATCCCCCTGATGGAGGACGTGGAAATCTGCAAACATTTGCGTCGCTTGGAGCGGCCGCATGTAATGCGACTGCAGCTGACGACTTCGGCGCGGCGTTGGCAGACCCAGGGCGTGCTGCGCACTGTTTTTCTGATGTGGCGCTTGCGACTGGCCTATTTTCTGGGTGTTTCCCCGCAGCGCCTTGCCAAACAGTATCGATCATGCAGTTCCCCAACGCGCGAATCCTGATCTTTGCCAAGGCCCCGCAACCCGGCAAGGTCAAGACGAGACTGATACCACGCCTCGGTGAATCGGGGGCAAGTGATTTCCACGAAAAGTGTATTCGCCTTGTTGTTGGCCGACGCATTGGCGCCAATCTGGCGCCGGTGGTTCTGTATGCCAGCCCCAACGGCAACGCACCGTTGTTCATTGAGCTGGCCGGCAGGCATCCGATACAACTGGCCGATCAGCAGGGCCCTGAACTGGGTGAGCGGATGCTGTCAGCGGCGCGTGACTCGCTTAGAGACGCAGATGCTGTGCTGTTGACCGGCACGGATGCACCGGCATTGAATAACACGTATTTGCACGCGGCGCTGGCGGGTTTATATGAGGGTGTCGACGTGGTGATGCAGCCTGCCTCGGATGGGGGATACGTCATGTTGGGCATTCGCTCGGCCTATCCGGCGCTTTTCACTGATATGCCCTGGGGAAGCGACAAGGTCGCACAACAGACACGCGAGAGGTGTCGCTCAATGGGGCTCAGGCTGTTGGAGTTGCCGCTGAGTTGGGATGTGGACCGACCGGAAGATTACGATCGATTGGTTGCGGAAGGGGGGCTCAGCACTTACCGAGACTGAGCCCGGAACGGCCGTTGTCTGCGTTTCTGCTGCGGCGCTTGGTGTAGGTCCCCGGTTCCTGCGGCCGCCCGGTAAGAATGCTCAGTGCTTGGCGGGTGGTGTGCTCACCGGCAAAAGCCAGTTTGGCATTCTCGGTGTTCAGTTGATCGGCGGCCTTGGAGAATTCCTGTAACTGCCGCCACTGATCGATAATCTCCTCAGGTGCGAAATGCTCGCGAATGAAGTGTTCGCTGCCCGCCAAGCCACTGCCTGAACCCGCCTGGGAAAGAATCTGTTCACGCGCTTTGACACTGTGCTCGAGGTCTTTGAGCAGCTCGAGCTTACGCGCCACGAAACGTTCCAATACCTCCGGATCAGTAGCGGTCAGGGCTTCCTGTTCCTTTCGCAATACCGCCACCAACTCGCCCAGAGCCTTGAGCGAGGATTCGATGGTGGCGTGAAAAGGGTGCTTAAGAGGGCTCATACGGTTCTCAGGGTTGGCTTGGTTCGGCCAGGCCGACTTCGAAGGTGAGCAGTTTGTCTGCGACCTCGGCCGGCTCCGACTGCAGCGTGTTGGTGGCAATGGCGTGCTGCACGTCGTGGACACGCTGGGTGTCGACGACAGGCAGATCGGCGATCTGTGCCTCAAGCTGTTGTAACTGTGAGGCCTTGTTGGTCAGGCTGAAAGTATCGCCTGCAGAAGCCGATGCAGTGTTCGACGAGGGACTGTTCGCAGCCCCCGAAGTCGTCTTGTTGGTGGTTTGGGTGCCTTCAGCGGTGTCGATCGGAGGCCTGTTTCCCGGGCCGCTAATATCCATACTCATTGTGTTCACCCTGGTTCTTTCAGTTGTGTCGCAAAGTATAACGTCCGGCTTTTGACGGACTTTAACCAGGGCTTGTAAGTTGTGAATTTGCTTCTGAAAAACGAAATTCCCGTGATTCTGTGAGGCCTGTCCGTCACTGCTGAACAAGCACGACGCCGGGTTCTATGACCGTTCCGGTGACTTCGCGACCAGAAGAGAGGTTTTTGACTCGAATACGCTCGCCCACGCCGCCATTGCCCAGTGCCTTGCCACGCATACGTACGGCCAGGCCACCCCCCTGGGCAAGAATTTCGACTTGTCCGCCGCGCCGCACGACCTGATTGCGTGCCAGCATGGCCGGAGTGATCACGCGTCCACCGCTGATTGCTCGCTTTGTGCGTTGGCCGACCAGGCGTGAGGCGTCGGAGAAATACCCTTTGTGCAGGCGCGCTGTGTCCTGCTCCTTAATGGTCAGGTCGTCTTTTCCAACCAATTGGCCACGCGCCAATGCCCGGGTGCTGACGACGACTTGGCCGAGGGTGGCAATCTGTACCGGCACATAGACCTTCCAGGGCTTGGTGCCATCGCAACGAACGCCCACAACACTGCGACCGGCCCGCAGGCCATTCGGTGATTCATAGGTTTGCAGCGGGATGTCACATTCCGCGAGGCGCAAGCGCCTGTCCAGGGGAGAAGGCTTGACTGAAACCTGCCCCGGGAACTGGTCGCTGCGCTGCAAGACGTGTTGCTGTGCGGCCTCGATGATGGTGTCGTGACTTTGCTGCGGGTTTCCAGCTTGGGTTGCCATCGCCGGCAGCGTGCCCAGTGCCAGCAGGGTAAGTCGGATGAGCGCTGATCTCATGTCAAGAATTTGCCGTTCGCTTTCATTGTCATGAATTAAGCAACCTTCATGCCGTTGTGCGGGAGGTCACACCCTAAAGACTGATTGACGCCGGCCGTTACCGGGGCAACAGACCGGGATTATGAGGAAAACGGGCATGGCAGGTGTTTTAGACGGCGTTGATATGCGCACTCAATTGGCGGGACACAACCGCCTGGAGCTCTTGTTGTTCCGTCTCGGCGGGAAACAGATCTACGGTATCAATGTGTTCAAGGTGCAGGAGGTGATTCAGTGCCCTCCGCTGACCAAGGTGCCACAGGCTCACCCGGTGGTGCGTGGGATCGCCAACATGCGAGGCAAAACCATCACCATCATGGATCTTTCCATGGCGATAGGTGGTCCGCCCCTGGCTGATTACCAGGAAAAGTTCACGGTCATTACCGAGTACAACCGAAAGATACAGGGCTTCCTGGTGGATTCGGTCGATCGTATCGTCAACATGAACTGGGAGGAAATCCTGCCGCCGCCCAAGGGTACCTCCGAGGGCAGTTACATGACCGCAGTCACCCAGGTCGGGGATCAACTGGTCGAGATCATCGACGTGGAAAAAGTTCTCAAAGAGGTGGTTGGCGGGCAGGAGGATGTGTCGGAAGGCATCATTCGTGAGCAGATACACGAGATGCCGCACCATGTTCTCTTGGCCGATGATTCCAGCATTGCCCGCAAGCAGGTCTCCCGGGTCCTGGATCAGATGGGCGTGGAATACACTGCCTGCAGGGATGGCAAAGAGGCTCATGAGCAACTGCTGCGCTGGGTCGAGGAAGGCAAGGACATGCAGAATTTCCTGTCGATGGTGATTTCCGATGTGGAAATGCCGCGCATGGACGGTTACTCGTTGACCAAGGAGATTCGGCAACACCCGCAACTGTCCCACCTCAACGTGATTCTGCACACCTCGCTGTCGGGTGTTTTCAACAAGTCCATGATTGCCAAAGTGGGCGCCAACGATTTCCTGCCCAAATGGGAGCCGGACACACTGGCGATGTTGGTACAGGATTATCTGCAGCGTCACGACGAGGCAAGAACAAACGCAGCTTGAAGCAGGCGCTCCATTGACCATCACACCCGCGGTGACACCGAACACCCAACTCTCTCCGAACGATTACTCGATCGTGCGCGATTTTCTCGAGGATCAGGCCGGGATACGTTTGGGCGAGGGGAAGGAGTACCTGGTGACCAGCCGACTGAGTCGCCTGGTCGGTGAGCTGAAACTCGACAGTTTCACGATGTTGTGTGAGACCCTGAAAAAAGGCATTGATCAGCGGGTCAAGACGGCTGTGGTCGATGCCATGACGACCAATGAAACCTTCTGGTTCCGGGATCCCGCCCACTACGGGGCTTTGACCCGTGACGTGCTGGGTCGGCAGGCCCCCGAGCGCGTGCGCATCTGGTCGGCAGCTGCTTCGACCGGCCAGGAGGTCTATAGCATTGCAATCTCGTTGCAGGAGGCCATGCGTAACCACTTGCTGTCAGCGGGCTTCCGCTATGAAATCCTCGGCACCGATATTTCTCCTACTGCCCTGGCGCAAGCCAAAGCGGCTCGTTACTGCGGTATTTCCGCCGCTCGTGGCCTGACGGATGAGCAGCGGCGCAAGTATTTCCAGGTGGATGGCGATTGTCTCGAGGTGTTGCCGCAGTACCGCGCTTCGGTACAGCTGCGTGAATTCAACCTCATGAGTCCGTTCGAGATGCTGGGCCGGTTCGATGTGATTTTCTGCCGCAACGTGCTCATCTACTTCTCGCCGGAACGCAAGCGCGACATTGTGGAGCGGTTCGCGCGTGCCCTCAATCCGGGCGGGACCCTCATCCTTGGCTCGACCGAGTCGATGAGTGATCACGGCGATTTGTTTGAAATGCAGTCCCGCAGTGGCGCGCTGGTTTACCGCAAACGCTGAATCTCTCCTGCCCCCCTCCATTTCTTGCCGCAAACGGCGGCAACAAGCGGCAACCGCTTGCCCTGCAACTAGGAAAGATGACGGGAAAGATTCAATAAACCATTGAAATAAAACAATAAAAAATATTGGCACGATGCCTGCTTTGTTACCTGCGAACAATTCGCACAGGGTAACAGCAAGATGATTCTGGACAGGGTATTCGGCATTCACGAGCAGGCGGTACAGATGCGTGCACGTCGCTCTGAGGTGCTGGCCTCCAACCTCGCCAACGCGGATACACCCGGTTACAAGGCCCGCGATTTCGATTTCAAGGCCATGCTGCGTCAGCAGGCGCAACCGGCCGTGCGCCTGGCGGCCACGCATCGTTCACACATCAGCTCTGACCAAGGCATCGTGCCGACTGCGAGCATGCAGTATCGGAATCCCCATCAGCCTTCGTTGGATGGCAACACAGTTGAAGTCGAGCGTGAGCAGGCTGAATACAGTGCCAATGCAATCAGCTACCAGGCCAGCCTGCGTTTCCTCGAAGGCAAGATCAAGGGTCTGAAGACTGCGATTAAGGGGAGTAACCAATGAGTAGCTTCCGCATTTTCGATATTGCCGGCTCCGGCATGAATGCGCAGAACCTGCGCCTCAACATCGTTTCATCCAACCTCGCCAATGTGGACGCTGTCTCCAGCAGCCTGGAAGAGACCTATCGCGCGCGCCAGCCGGTATTCCGTGCGGTGCTCGACCAATTCGACCAGCGTGCGCCGGCCACCGGTGTGCAAATGGCGGGTGTGGTCGAGAGCAAGGCTCCACTGGTGCGCGAGTATTCCCCGGATCACGCGATGGCCGACGAGGAGGGCTATATCTACCGTCCCAATGTCAACGCGGTCGAGGAGATGGCCAATATGATCTCTGCCTCCCGTGCTTACCAGAACAATGTCGAAGTCCTGAATTCGGCACGTCAGATGATGATGGCGACCATCAATCTTGGTCGCTGAAGGAGATAAACGATGAGCGGCATTGGTGCGCAACAAGATGTCTTTTCTGCACTCGGCCTGGCCCGAACAGAAGACCGGTCGACCCCAAAGAACGATGCGAGTGAATTGGGTCTCGATACCTTTCTGAAACTGATGATTACCCAGCTGAATAACCAGGATCCATTCAAGCCCATGGAGAACGGCGAGTTCCTGGGCCAGATCGCTCAGTTCAGCTCGGTCACCGGTCTGGACAAGCTCAACAACCAGTTCGAGAGCCTTTCCACATCGCTGACTTCCGGCCAGGCATTGCAGGCCGGTGCGGTGGTCGGCCGCGATGTACTGGTACCGGTCGGCACTGGCTTTGTCACACCCGGTGAGAGCGTGCGTGGCCAGGTCCAACTCGATGAAAGCAGCTCCGAAGTGACCGTACGTGTCTATGACCAGGTAGGGCAGCTGGTGCGCGAGATGCCGATGGGGTCTGCGCAGCCGGGTGCGTTGAAATTCACCTGGGATGGCATGAACGACAGCGGCGAGTTCGTCCCGGAAGGCCCGTATCAGGTCCAGGTCAGCAGCAAGCAGGGTGAAAGCGAGGTGCAACTGCAGACGGAGCTGTTCGCCAGCGTGGAGTCCGTCAACATGTCAGCCAGCAATGGGCTGACACTCAATCTGCAAGGCCTTGGCCCTGTAGCCTTCAAAGACGTTAAACAGATTTTTTAAACGGGGGTAACCAGCATGCCTTTTGAAATCGCATTGAGCGGCCTGAACGCCGCATCCGCTGACCTGGAAGTCACCGGCAACAACATTGCCAACGCGGCAACCAATGGCTTCAAAGAGTCACGCGCCGAGTTCGCGAGTCTTTATGCCAGCTCCATCCAGGACACAGCCGTCACCAGTGGGCAGGGCGTACGCGTGGCCCGTATCGCACAACAGTTTTCCCAGGGTTCGGTGGATTTTACGTCCAACAACCTGGACCTGGCGATCAGTGGTGAGGGTTTTTTCGTCCTCGAATCCCCGGAGGGGACCATCAGCTACACGCGGGCAGGTGCGTACAGTGTCGATCGTGATGGCATCGTGACCAACCAGAAGAACGACCGTCTGCAGGTCTACCCGGCGACTACCGCGCCGGATGGTTCTGTTAGTTTTGCGGCCGGTGTGCTGGAGAACCTGGTGCTGCCAACGACCTCCAACACCCCGCAAGCAACCTCAAACGTTGCTGCCCAGGTCAACCTGGACTCCTCCCAGGCGGTGATTACCGATCCGTTCGATCCACTGGATCCGAGCACCTACAACTACCAGTCGCATGTCACCGTTTACGACTCGCTTGGTAACTCCCACACGGCTACCAATTACTACGTCAAGACCGCGCCTAACACCTGGGAGGGGCGGACCTTTATCGATGGCGCGTCGGTGACCGCCGGTGGTTCCGCTTCCTACCCGTTGGTCTTCGACTCCTCCGGCAATATGACCACGCCGGCCGGTGGTGTGGTTGCGCTTGATCTGCACACGCCGACGGGTGGCGGTGCAGACCTGGATATCGACCTCGATTTCACCGGTACCACCCAGTACGCCGCCAGTTCCGCCGTCTCGCGGGTGTCTCAGAACGGGTTCTCTTCCGGCCGGCTAGCGGGCCTGGATATCGATGATCAGGGCGTTGTATTTGCGCGTTACACCAATGGCCAGTCTTCGGCGCTCGGCAAGGTGGCTCTGGCCAAGTTCAGCAACAACCAAGGCCTGCGCCAGCTGGGGGATACCAATTGGGCCGAGTCATACTCTTCAGGCCCGCCACAATATGGTGAAGCCGCCACCTCCAGCTTCGGACAGATTCAATCCGGCGCACTGGAGTCGTCCAACGTGGACCTGGCGGCGCAACTGGTCAGCCTGATCACCGCCCAGCGCAACTTCCAGGCAAACGCGGAGGTGATCTCCACCGCCGACACCATCAACCAGACGATCATCAACATCCGCTGAGGAGTGATCTGACATGGACCGCATGCTGTATGTCGCCATGAGCGGCGCAAATGAAACACTGATTGCACAGGGCAACGCGAGCAACAACCTGGCCAATGCCAATACGTCGGGATTTCTTGCTGACTTCAATCAGTTTCGCAGCATGCCGGTTCATGGTGATGGCCATCCGACGCGTGTGTATGCGATGGATGAGCGCCCGACCACCGATTTCAAACGGGGCAGTATCAATCAGACAGGTCGCGATCTGGACGTCGCCGTCAAGGGGGGTGGCTGGATCGCGGTGCAGGCACGCGATGGTAACGAGGCCTACACACGTCGCGGCGACCTCAAGGTGGATACTGCGGGCGTGCTCACCACGGGGAACGGGCTGCCGGTAATGGGGAATGGTGGTCCGGTTGCCTTGCCTCCCTTTGACAAGATAAACATCGGTGTGGACGGCACCATCTCGATCGTTCCCCAAGGGGCACCGCCGAACGAGCTTGCGGTGATTGACCGTATCAAGCTGGTTGCGCCTGATTACGATGAAATGGAGAAGGGCCAGGATGGCCTGATGCGCCTCAATTCGGGGGAAGTGGCCGACGCGGCTGCGGAACAGCTTCTCGTCTCCGGCGCCCTCGAATCGAGCAACGTGAATATCGTCAACGAAATGGTCAATATGATCGAGTTGTCCCGTCGCTTCGAGATGCAGGTCAAAATGATGAAGACGGCCGAGGAACTGGCGGGCTCCAGTGCCAGCATTCTGCGACCGGTCTAAGCAAAACTGATTCTGATCTTGCACTGCAACAAATCTGGGTGATCTTCACAGGCAAGCCGCGTAAACTACGCAGCGCTTTGTTGATCAGTGGAGTTCCTGAGCCAGATGACCCAGGCCGTCGATATCGTTAGAGAGCTGTTTCGAACCCAGTTGCAGATGGGCGAAAGGGCCGATGTGCTTACCGAAGAAAGCCCTGTGCTGGGTGCCATTCCGGAATTTGACTCCATGGCCGTTGTCGGGCTGATCAGCGCGCTGGAAGAACGTCTGGGCACCGAAATCCATGATGATGAGATCAGTGGCGAGATGTTCGAGACGGTGGGAAGCCTGGCTGAGTTTATCGCAGAGAAAATGGGATAGCGGGAGGCGGCCGGTGAGTTCAGGCACGTTTTCTGTTTCAGTCAGACAGCGGTGTCTGATGATTTGCTCGCGCTTGTTCTCTGTTCACCCTGGTCGTAACGACCTACCTGATACCGTCATCCTTCAATCGCATGAACTGACACGCGCCCTGTGACACGGGTTACAATTTTCTGAAACCGAAAGGCGGGAATATGGCTTGGCGACTTGATCACCACGTGCGTTCAAGTTGACTCGGAAGCTAGACCCCTGCTGGGCAACAACCAAGGTAATCTCCAAGATGGCAAAAATTCTGGTAACCGGCGGCGCTGGTTTTATCGGCGGTAACTTTGTACACCACGTCCTGGCAACGCCCGGTAACGAGGTGCTGAATCTCGACCTGCTGACCTATGCAGGCAACAGGGAAACCCTGGCAGATCTGGAAGACGACCCGCGCTATCGGTTTGTTAAGGGCGACATTGCCGATCCGGGACTGGTGGCGCAACTCCTCGAGGAATTTCAGCCGGACGTGATCGTCAACTTCGCTGCGGAAAGCCATGTGGACCGCTCGATAGACGGCCCTGCCGCGTTCATCAATACCAACATCGTCGGTACCTTCAACCTACTCGACAAGGCATTGCCTTATTGGCAGGGGCTGAGTGGCGAGAAGCACGACAACTTCCGGTTTCTGCATGTCTCCACCGACGAGGTGTACGGCTCCCTGGGCGACGAAGGGGCTTTCACCGAGGAAACGCCTTACGCGCCAAGCTCTCCGTATTCGGCTTCGAAGGCCTCCTCCGATCACCTGGTCCAGGCCTGGTTCCACACCTACGGTCTGCCCACCCTCACCACCAATTGTTCGAACAATTACGGGCCTTACCAGTATCCCGAAAAGCTGATTCCGCTGATGATCCTCAATGCCTTGGCGGGCAAGCCACTGCCGATCTACGGCAATGGATTGAATGTGCGTGATTGGTTGTTCGTAGAGGATCACTGTAGCGCCATCTGGGCTGTGGTTCAGAACGGAACACCTGGACAGATGTACAACGTGGGCG
>JAAUXZ010040426.1_pt1 | contig 12697 bp, 14 predicted proteins | sample 7278131 | NCBI WGS metagenome assembly JAAUXZ01 (sample SAMN14350119, study PRJNA611818) | marine sediment metagenome | isolation source: surface marine sediment (3m) | place: French Polynesia: Moorea | collected 2018-08
CATGCGTCACTGGTATATCGTATATCCCAAAGGGAAGGAGCTCTCTTTAGCGGCACAGGCGTTCCTGGATTTTGTCAAGGATTTAGAGCCTAAAATCTGCCGGCGTATGCAAACTAACTGGCCAGCGATGAAGAAATACCTGCAACCGAAAAAAGTTGAATCCTATAATTCTTAAGATCTAAACATTAAAAAGTGCTGTCAGAGCTATCCATCATAAGAATGTCCGAAATTAAATCGCTACCTTTTTTTAAACAACCCTTTTTATTATGAGTCAGTAATTATCCATGTCTTTAAGTGGCCTCTATTCGAAAATATATCTCGATATTATCAATGACCGGGTTCAATTACCTTCAATGCCAGAAATTGTGGTGCGATTGAGGGATATTTTGAGCAAGGACGATTATACGACTATTAATCTTGCCAGGGTCGTGCAGGCCGATATTGGTTTGAGTACCTACCTGATCAATATTTCAAATAGCCCTGTTTATCGAACGCGGGTAAAAGCGACAAATGTTGAGTCTGCTATCCGCATGATGGGCATCTCGGCGTTCTCTAATATTATCAATACCTATGCATTGAAATCATTGACCGATACTGGGGCCTTGAAAAATAAGACTCTAATTAGGGAGTTCTGGAAATTGAGTGCTTACCGAGCCGCTATTTCAGCTGCCTTGTCGAGGCAAGTGAAGGGTATTGATGAGAACCGTGCATTACTGTCTGGCCTGATACAAGAGGTCGGGGTATTACCGGTATTGATGAAGTTGAAAGAAGATCAATTTGAAGGTCTTCCACTGGATCAGGCCATATCAGACTTGCAAGAGTACAGTACAAAAATCGGCACGCTTATAGCGCGTAAATGGAATTTTGACGATGAATTGCTGGCCGTCATCGAAAATGCCGGTAATTATGCTTATCCAGGATCAAATCAAGTGGATCTGGTCGATATTGCCAATATGTCACGTTTACTGAGCCAGATCGGCAGTAAAAATATTCAATGGCCTGACATAGATCAGGCACCCTGCCTGAATCGTTTCAACCAGCTAGGTTTGAACTATGAAAACATTCTGCAACTGTTAAAAGAGGCCAAGGAAGATATTCAGGCTATCCGACAGGTACTGTTGGGTAGTCTCAAGTAACTCAAGCTATTAATTTCAGATTATTGGACACTACCAGTTTTATAATAAAATCTCGTCAAGGCGATAGGAGCCTGGGCCTTAAATTCCCAATAATAAACCTTGATCCAAGTCAACCCTCTTTCTAATACAGTTTGTCCCCACTTCAATACGGGAGTAGCCTGAAAATATAAACTAAAGAAGTGGGTGGATTATGAAAGTATTTATCTTGAATACTGCTTCATGGATTAAGCTCATCCTGCTTACTTTTATCATCGCAGTTTCCGCTTGTGGTGGCGGTGGGGATGGTGATGATGAAGAGGATGAAGTTGTCATTAAGTCCCTATATGATTTTACGATTGGAGGTCCCATATCGGGTGATGGAGATTCTTATATAAACATCACAAGAGGCGAGGATTTTTCTTTGGAAGTAGAGCCCAGCATAGTGGGTTCTTTAGACTGCAATCAAACCACTGAAATTTGTAATGTACAGTATTTGGGTTCATTGACAAATGTACCCACGACCATTTTGATAGAAAATCCAGGTGAAGAGATTTTTGCTGATACCTTAACCATTACTTTGGATGGTTTAATACTCTTCAACTCTACCGTCTCTGATAATCCCACATCGGGAACTTTTCTCATTGATCGTTCTCAGGGTAATGATATTTCTGTAGAAATCACGAGTTGTACAGGTGGCTCGGTCGAGGTTACGAGTACGACGACGAACTGCTATTCTTGGAGCGATTTTGAAGATCTAACCGATAACCCTGGTGCCAGTGATGACGCATTGGCGGCTCTCGTTTTTGAAGTAGTGACATTTATCGTCGAACAAGGCTTGAATACATTGGAAGTATTTCCGTTATTGGTCGACGACGTATTCGCTACGACCAACCCTTTATTTGATCAATGCGAGGACTACGAAGGTTCATGGGTTGGAGGGCCGCCTGTCCCCGGGGGGTTCGAATTATTATGGGATGATGCCAATTCAAATAGCCAGGTAGGACCGGGCGACAGTTTAAGTCAAACTTTTACTGAGTGTTGGCTGGGTGATGTCGAGGAAGGTGTATTAATCAATGGTATGATTGATCACGTGGGCTATTTGGAGGTCATAGATAGCCTGGGATTACTGACACGCATCGGCTTTAACTATGTTGAACTAGGAAGTGGTCTTGCCCCGATCGTTTACACAGGGACAACAAATGTGGGTGGTATCATAGAAACTGACCCTCCCTTATCTATAACGGGTAGATTTGCGATCGATTTTAATTAATGAATCACCAATATGATCACTGAAGCCACCTCTCTTGGGGTGGTTTTCTTAAGTAGTTCAATAATTTATTGGGGAAAACAGGGGTTTTAAAAAACCTTTATCTAGACCGGCTGTCCATAGTCTTTGATCTAGGTCAATCCTGCAATCAACTTACATTGCCGCTTTATATGCCGAGGAGTAGTCTGAAACCATCAAAAAATCAGGGGTTAAAATCATGGCAATAGCGGGTTCAGTTTCTTTTGTATGTGATCATTGTGGGAAGCAACATGCTTTGGGTGCCAGTGAACTTGAATTCCAGGTTGCGGCGGTAACTGAAGATAAAATGGGCGAGCATATTCATTATGTTTTTGAGTATGAAGCCGACTGTGATGGTTGTGGTAAACGCATTGATATCGAGTTTGAAGTTTGGGAGTATCCCTTGGGAACCATCAACCATAAAGATTTCACCATGTCTGGTGCCAAGGATATCCAGGAGCGTTTTGTAGTCGCTCACCCCCAAACCTGATATCAATAATTAGCCAGAAATGCATCGATAATACGGACCAGCGCTTCAGTTTTTTCTGAATCCAGCGCATCGGGGTGAGGGTCGGCGAACTGGCCAGTATCATTGTCAAAATAACGCCCGGTCGCATGGTCAAATTCGTCTGATAAGGCGGCGCGCACAAGAATGTCGGCACCAATGCGAATATCATGCCCTTCAAAGCCAAAGCCTTCTTTAACCATCTTGGTTGCGAGTAACGAACCCGGATTCACGGCTACAATGGTTGGGCCATTGTTTTTAGGTGCCCTGCCCATTTCAATTGACCACATGGTGATCGCTAATTTACTTTGTGAATAGGCGTCCATATCTTGCATAGGAACATGCTTCACCACCGCATTGAGGTTGACTGGAGACTGTGCTGCTGAGGACAGGTTGATAATCCGACCGGAGCGGTTAATGATAGGAAATAGCTGTTGGGTTAAATAATAGGGTGCCAGAGTGTTCACGGCAAATCGTACATCCAAACCATCCCTGGTAACAGTATTGCTGGACTTGAGTACACCCGCATTATTAATCAGTATATCTAGATGGTCGTGTCTTGCGATCACTTGATCTGACAGTTTCCGAACGGTGTGCATATCCGAGAGATCTGCGAGATAGCTTTCTATATTTCCATCAGCGGAAAACTGGGATAAGATTTTAACAACCTGGTTGAGCTTGTCAGGATTGCGTCCATGCAACAATACCTGGTGACCTTGAGAGATCAACGTTTTTGCTGTTTCCAGACCGATACCATCGGTCGAGCCTGTGATTAAAATCTTTTTTGGCATTGAGTAGGTATTGTTATCCTAATAGAACAAACAAAGCAGCTGATTATACCGAAAAGTTAAGCCTGGTTTTACGAGTCGGCTTCTGAAAGACTAAAAATGTGTTGAATTAGATAAGAGCGCTAAATTGATATTTGATTTCAAATTTGTCTTTTCATCTCACTATTAAAGCTCATCAACTGATAACATAAGCTGACGCTATATAAAACGTAAGCAGTACATATCAACCGGTTTTGCGGGTTTGTTATCAGTGATTTGTTGGATGATGCAGTTAAGGTCGTCTCCATTACCCGGTTTAAAAGAGGAGCGGATTTATCGTATCAGGATGCACTTTATGTATTTTTTAATGAAACCTTCGTCCAGCATTTGGTGTTGAGATGATGGCTATGTCGAGTCGATCATGGTGGCGTAATTGTATTCTGCATGAAGATGCCGAAATCGAGGCCATCGATAGCATGGAAGGCGAATTATCGCGAGTCAGTAAAGAGTTAACCCAGATTCGTGAACTGATATCCAGCCTTGAACTCTGTCATCACAAGGCTGAGAGGTGGGTTGACAATATACTTGAAGGCATCGCAACCGGTAAAACCACCAAGGGATTGGGTACCCGAGCGCCAGGACAGATGCATCCCAGAGAGGAAATGTCCAAGCAGGCCTGCAGCGCCCTTTCAGCATGGGTGGCGGGTTGCCCGGTTGCCGCGATGGATTCGAGCATAGGTCCTGTCGCCGCTTCACAGCTGCTTGGGTGCTTGGGCAAGCGTACCGCTTTAAAAGAGTGGCAAATACAGCGCGTCATTGAAAAAATTCGTAGTTGGAGTGATTGGCCCCGGTCTGAAAAGGATCCAAGCACTCAATATGTATGGCTTTCTTATGGTCAACAGCATTGCCCCGAACACTATAGTGAGCACGAACCATTCTGGCAGAAGACCGTGGAAACCTTTCCATTTGAGGACCTGCAAGGGATGGATGGTAAAGAATTCTCATTGGGATTAGCTATAGATATGCTATGGACTTGTCACTGGAATTTTTTAGAGAACCTACAGATCCTACTTGAAGTGATCGGAGGCAACGTGAGATCAGGAAAAACTTTCGCGGCCTGTGCCTGGAATATTACTCTGACACCTATTCGTCCAAGGATGCAGATTATCAGTAATAGTTTAAGGCAATATTGCGGGCAATCCTTACCGGATAAAAAAATAGACAATTCGATAATCCAGCAATTGGGTGAGCCCACTCTAGAAAAACTTTGGCTTGCCGCATCCCTAGATAAAACGATCAGACTTCAGCTTGATTTATGAAGTTAACTGGATCCTGAGAGATATTACATTGAATTTTAGGGTATTTATATTGAAGAGAACTCGTTAGTATTATAAGGACAGAATTCATTGAGATGAGTTGATATGAAATACGTTAAGCTCGGTAGTAGTGATTTGCAGGTATCAAAAGTTTGCCTGGGTTCAATGACATGGGGCAGTCAGAATAGCGAGGCAGAAGCTTTCGAACAGATAGATTATGCCTTGGGTGAAGGGATCAACTTCATTGATACGGCAGAGATGTATGCCGTCCCACCAAAATCTGAAACCTGCGGTTTAACCGAAACTTACATTGGTAATTGGCTGGCAAAAAATCCGGACAAACGCAAGGACATCATTTTGGCAACTAAAATTGCAGGCAAGGGGATACCTTGGGTTCGGGATGGCAACATGATTAGTGGCCCGGCCATAAAAGAGGCGCTGGATGGATCGTTAAAAAGACTTCAGACAGATTATATCGATCTCTATCAATTGCATTGGCCCAATCGGTCTCATCCGCATTTTGGACGCCATTGGCCTCAAACTATTAACTATCAGAAGATCGATGTGGTCCGCGAAAGAGAAGAACACCTTGAGATCCTCACCGCTCTCGATGATTGTATTAAGGCTGGGAAAATTCGTTATTGCGGTTTATCTGATGATACTCCTTGGGGCATTAATGAATATTTACGCCTCTATGAGAAGTATTCTCTACCAAAAGTGGTATCGATTCAAAACGAGTTCAATTTATTACATTTAATCGACTCCCCTCATCTTGTAGAAACTTGTATATTGAATGATGTGGCTTATTTACCCTGGTCACCCCTGGCCGGAGGTGCTTTATCCGGTAAATACCGAAATGGTCAAAAACCCAAGGGCTGTCGTTGGACCATAGAACAGCGAAATGGTATTTTTCGTGATACCAGCCAAGCACATGCTGCTATTGAAGCCTACTATGAGGTTGCTCAACGCAATAACCTGTCGTTAACCCAAATGTCATTGGCCTGGGTGTATCAATTCAGTGGTGTTACGTCAACGATTATTGGGGCAACTTCCTTAGAGCAATTAAAAGAGGATATCGGCGCCTATAAACTGACGTTATCTGAACAGGTCAGGCATGATATTGATCAGGCCATCAAACGTTTTCCGATTCCGTTCTGATGGTCAATACTTTCAGTTTTAAAGCGCATCATGGCATAAGCCATAAAACATAGATAAAGCTGGGCCCGGTCGGTGACTGACAAATCAAAGTCTAACTGGTCTTCCAAGGTGACGCGTGAAAGTCATGCGTTAGATCTTGAACAAGGATTATTTACCTGGAATGATCCCAAAGAAATTGCAAGTTCCCTGAAACGGTCAGCCGATAGCAGTCGCCATCGCAAAACAGAGCCTTTTCGATCCGCGATGTCAATGCTCGTGTTTTATATTAATCGCGCGGGTAGAAATCTACCCAATGATCAAAAGCGTATTTTGGAACAGGCCAAGCATGAACTGCGAAAACTCTATGGGCGTGAATCTGTATGATTTTTCGCTCACTTTTTGCCTTTTATGTTCGCATGAAAGTGGGACCGATGTTTTAAATGGGCAGGTTGCCCCCAATCTCTTTGAATTTGCTGACAGGGTTGAATGAGGAAACCGGGCTTATGTTCTCAACCTGATTAAGGATGGTAGGTATAATGTTGGCGCGGTGTATATCGTCTCGCATCCCCAAAAAAATAGAGACATAATATTCTAATGACAGGTTATTATAATATTTACGGTAAAGCTCTAGATGAGTAAAAAACACCAAAAAGTACTCTCTGCAATTTTCAGTGATCATCCCAGTAGTAATATTCACTGGAAAGAAATTGAATCATTGTTAAAACATCTAGGTGCTGAATTTAGAGAAGGTACGGGCGCCAGTACTGTAGCTATTATCGATCAGAAAGAATTCACCATTCACCGAGGCAGTCATGGTTCAACGATATCCAAACAGAGTTTACATGATCTTAAGAAATACCTTGAGTCTGTCGATGTAAAAAGCCATTAGGATTCATAAGAAAAATATGTTTTTTCCTGTGAAAAAAAGAAGAGGCATGTGACGAGAATCTGGTCTTTCTATTGATGCCGACCCAGGTTTATCTGTTACTATTTAGAAGAAAAATATCATCAAATAAAAAATGACAAAAACTACAAGATTTTTTTTGATTATCCTTTCTGTTTTTATCCTGTCTTCTTGTGCAGCAGGCAATGCAGCGTTCAATGCAGATAATCCAGCAGGTTTCTGGTATGGACTTTGGCATGGAGTTATTTCCGTAATCGCCTTATTAATTCATCTTTTTAATGAAAATGTTGGTGTGTATGAAATCAATAATACAGGTGGCTGGTACGACTTTGGATTCTTACTCGGAATAATAATAGTTTGGGGAGGCGGTTGTCATGCGAGCTGTAAGTCAGCTAAAGAAAAAGAAAGGGAAAAAGAGTGGGATGAAATTGGAGAGAAGGTAGAACAAAAAATCATGCGAAAACTAAAACATTGGGCCGAGGATGAACATGGTGATGATACATTCAAGGAATGGGAGGAAATTGGAGCAAAGGTGGAGCAGAAATTAAAACGCAAGATCCGAGAGTGGGCGGAAAAAGAATAGTAGGTAGTGATACTGCGAACTAAAGATAGGGTTAAACATGATTGATTGTCGTGCCCACAACACTGCAGTATAAAATATAAATTTTCCAACGAGTATTAATCTATTCAAATCCTTCAACTAGAGAATGTGAATGGGAATCTGGGATCAGGTTAAGTCATTAGCTGAACAGACACCGCAAAATAGAAATCGATATATTGATTTTCTTCGAGCGGCATCAATTCTCATTGTGATCATTGGGCACTGGTTGATTGCGACCGTTTATTATATTGACGGCTCACTAAGTAGCGATCATCTTTTTTCTATTCAACCATCGACGCGTTGGTTAACCTGGTTCTTCCAGGTCATGCCGATTTTTTTTATAGTGGGCGGTTATTCCAATGCAGCTTCTCTTGAAAGTTCCTATCGTAAAGGGCAGGGATACGCAAGCTGGCTGGCTTTAAGACTTCGTCGTTTGCTGGTCCCACTTTTAATGTTACTGGTTGTGTGGGCAATCATTGCGATGATCATGCATGGCTTTCATGTCAAACCATCGCTGATTCAACTCACCTCACAGGCTTCATTAATACCCATCTGGTTTTTAGCCATTTACATCATGGTCGTCATTCTGGCCCCTATAATGTATAAGATATGGCAGAGACTGGGTTTTCTCTCTATTGCAATTTTTATCGCAATAATGACTCTGAGCGATATCATTTTTTTCAATACCGAGGTTCACTGGTTAGCATGGAGTAATTATTTCTGGGTGTGGCTGGCAGTACATAATCTGGGTTTTGCCTGGCGTGAGGGGCGCTTGAGTGGTTCTCGGTTTTTATTGATCTTATCCTTTATAGCGCTGTTAACGTTGTTTATATTGGTTTTCCTGGGTCCTTATCCGCTGGCTATGGTGGGTTATCCTGGCCAGGAATTATCCAACACCACGCCTCCCAAAATCACGTTAATTGTACTGGCGATGCTCCAGTTTGGCCTGTTGCTATCTTTTGAAAATGTTATGCGAAAGAAACTGGAAAATTTGAGATTATGGACAATCACAGTGTTTATCAACAGCATGATTATGTCGATCTATTTATGGCATGTCACGGTGATGATAATTTTTATATCGGTGCTTTACCTTTGGGGTGGATTTGGACTTGGAATTGAGCCAGGCAGTATTAACTGGTGGATCTCACGCCCTCTCTGGCTGGGAGTTTTATTGTTACTATTATTCCCCGTTGCATTGTTGGTCTCTCCCCTGGAACGGATCTCGCGCTCCTCAAGGTCAGCTATTCCTTCATCATTTAGACAAGTAAGCGGTGCAATGATGATATGTCTTGGCGTTGCATTATTGGCTAAGTTTGGATTCGCGACTGACTCGATACCATTCTACGGTATTCCTTCATTCTTATTGATAGTGGTCGGTGCATGGATCAGTGGGGTAGTAACCGGATATAAAAGGAAAAAAAATAATTCTTAGGAGTATCAGAGGCGGCTTAAATATTTTTCTATCATGTTACCCGGGAATAATCACATTGTAGAGACCCGCCCTGGTTTTTATATCGTGGAATGAGTAGGTAATAGAACGTGCTAATATATTAGGCTCGTTATTGCTACTTGCATTAAATAAGAGTAGATTTGTGCATAAACTACAATGACTCATGACAGCCTATAACCGGGGATTGAGATTATGAAGACTCCAGTAACCGTTGCCCTGATCAGTCTATCACTGATGCTATTGCCGATGACTGCTCAAGCGGGTTTTTGTGGATCAGGTAAGAAAAACAAACGTCATTATTATCAGACCTATACCCCTCATTATTGGCTTGGGCAGACCATGCCTGTGCGTTACTATTATTATTCCTATCCTACATCGATGGCTTATTATTAGTCGATAGTTGATGAGCCGCTTACTGCTCGGACATGCTTCATTCTAGAACAGGATGGCTCCACCAAATGACCAGGCTGTTATATTTGCACCACCCGATATAAATTGGTCACCAAGTTCTTGAAGTTTTTCAAATTCTAACCTGAGTTGATATTGGTTCTTATCAACACTTTCAAACTCCCATAACAAGCCTGCACCATATGTAAAATTACTTTCGTCCTCACTGGAGGTCTCGGTGATGGTGGTCGTTCTGGTGTAACTGGTGTCAGATGTCATGTGTCCCATCTTGGCAAACAACTCCAATTCTTCAGAAATGGGTATGAGCGCTAATAAAGAGATATTGATACCTTCTGATTTGGCAGTGGTGACCTGAGAAGTGCTCTTGTCCTTGATATTACCAGTGTCTTGAAAAGAAGCTTCAATCGCAAAATTAGGATGGAACTTGTAGCCTCCATACATCTTAAAGAAGGTATCATCACCATCACAGTCGTAATCAAAATAATCACATTCTTGATCAGCTGCGCTGAAACCTAATGAAAAACCAACATATTTTTCTTCAGCATGGGCAATTGAAAACGAAAAAACCAAGAAAACAAAGATTAATCTCATTGTTGATTTCATAACTACCCCTCCTTTTTGAGGATATCTTAACTATTACAATACACTTGCTGAATCATCTGGACAAACCTATCCCAGTGACATTTTGACTTGGATCAACGATTTTTTATTGATCATATATTTACAAATAAACAGACATTTATAAATTTGGTTATTGTTAGATTCAGTACCAGTAGCAGAGATCAAAAATCAAATGGGTATCAGGAAATTGATAGGTAGTGATTCCGAATCAGTACATCTTATTTTTTCAAAATTACCCGCATTAGAAGTATAGCTATGATATGTATTTACAAGCTGAAATCGGGGGTTAAATGCTTGATATATATCATTTTTATTTCTTGTAGATGATGATATAAAAATAAATAGAGTAGGGAGTTAACAAAAGGAGGTGAATGCAATGAAAGACAAGAAAATATCAAAAAAAGATAGAAGTAGACATAAAAGCTATTTAGCTGCACTGGGTAAATTCGAACAACGTATAGAAGATATGTTCCATAATTTATGGCATAAAGATACTGAGAGTGAGCGTTTTCCAGATCTGTTTTCATTCGACTCTTTCAATCACTTTCCGAAGATGGATGTCGTTGATCGTGATAAAGAAATCTTTGTTCAAGCTGAGCTTCCCGGGTTTGAAAAAGATGATCTGGATATCTCGCTTACTAATAATCGCCTTGTTATTAAAGCGAAGGCCAGACATGAGAAAAAAGAGGAAAAAGGCGATTACTTTAGAGAGGAGATTAGCAAGAGTGAAGTATATCGCTCCGTGTTGCTACCAGATGAAGTTGAGGGTGACAACATAATCACTTCTTTTAAAAATGGCATTCTTGAGTTAACGATGCCCAAGCATGAGAAATCTCATCGCAAGCAAATCAAGATCGATTGATTTGAATGCACAGTATCATTGTTATCATGGGTACTGTGCTTCTTTAGTGATGTGGCTTGTATTATTCCTTTAATTTATAACCTATATGAGTCCATCCACCTTCTGGGTTATTTTATTACTCGCATTCCTTTCAGGTTTAACCACCATTATAGGTGTTTTCTTAGCTGTTAATACTGCAAGAAATCCAAGATCAATAGCCCTGGGTATCGGATTTTCAACAGGTATCATGTTGTTGATTTCATTATTTGAGTTATTACCAGCAGCAGTTTTTACCAGCAATCTTCAACAGGCATTAACAGCCTTTGTAGCGGGTGCATTCTTCTTGTTAATCCTAAACTGGATCATCCCTCATACGCACTTATTTCAAGAAACAGGACGGATGAACCATCGTTTAATACGAAGCGCCTATCTAGTTGCACTGGGATTAATTCTTCATGATTTCCCAGAAGGTTTTTCGATGGCTAATTCCTTTCTGACTGAATCTTCATTAGGTCTAATGGTAGCAATTGCTATTGCGCTACATAATATTCCCGAAGAATTTGCAATTGCGGCACCTTTGGTATTATTGAAAAAGAAACGCCTGCTCTATCAGGCTGCATTTATTTCTGCAATGGCAGAACCGGCTGGTGCCTTAATGGGTTTATATGCAGCTTACTTAAGTTTAACCCTGGTCCCTTTATTTCTCAGTTTTGCTGCTGGTGCAATGGTCTTTATATCTGTTCATGAATTGGTTCCGCTGGCCAGGCGTTACGGGTCCACTCAAGTTTTTATTTTGGGGATAATGTTAAGCATCTTAATTTATACTTTTCTGTCAGTCTTCCTACCTTAGCCATACTTAGGGTTAATATGGTTATTGACTTGAAAAACTGATGTGATCTTTAATGCTGGTCTACCTTTACCTTTAATAACCCAGTTTGAAACTACAGGGTTTTTCTTGAGATAACCAGGACTAAACGGCTCAATTTATCATTCTGTCTTTGCGCGCTTTATGAAGCTTTTTATAGCTCTCGATCAATCTTAGGTGCTTCTCCAATCCTTCCAATTTGATACTGGTTTTGGTTAAGCCATAAAACCTGACTTCGCCAGTAATTGAGCCAACCACATTATCCATAAGCGCGTTGCCGAACATCCTTCTCAGATTGCACAGGTAGTCTTCCAGTTCCAGGTCATCATTGAGCGTGATCTCCAGTGCTGCATGAGTCGCTTGATAGAAAAGGCCTCGTTCTACGGTGTTGTCATTGTACTGTAGAAAAGCGGCTACCAGTTCAATTGCCTTTGTATACTCCTGGAGCGCGAGGTAGATAAGAATTTTCAGTTCAAGGATGGTGAGTTGTCCCCAAACTGTATTTTCATCAAACTCGATCCCAATCAAGGTTCTGATGTCCATATAATTATCTTCTTGACTCGCTTCCAGTCGTTCAACCAGTTGTGAAAGTTGGTGATCTTCCAGTGAGTGGATATTGAGGATATCTGATCGGTATTGAATCGCTTTATTGGTGTTATCCCAGATGAGATCTTCAACCGGATAAATCTCTGAATATCCAGGTACCAGGATCCGACAGGCAGCCGCCCCAAAATCATCGTAGGTAGCAATATAAACCTCTTTACCCAGTTTGTTCAGTATCCCCATAAGAGTGGCATTCTCTTCTTCATTGGTGCCGGAGAAATCCCACTCACAGAATGGGTAATCATGCTTGGCGCTGAAAAAACGCCATGAAAGCATCCC
>JAAUXZ010100671.1_pt1 | contig 12697 bp, 11 predicted proteins | sample 7278131 | NCBI WGS metagenome assembly JAAUXZ01 (sample SAMN14350119, study PRJNA611818) | marine sediment metagenome | isolation source: surface marine sediment (3m) | place: French Polynesia: Moorea | collected 2018-08
ATGGCGTCAATGCGGACGGAGCTCGACGTGGCGAATGCGTTTGTCGACAAATGCGTAATGATGCACAACGATGGCAAGCTGACTGCAGAGGATGCGGCGAAGGCCAAGTTATTCACGAGCGAGGTCGAAGCGCGTGTGACAGATGAGTGTGTGCAGCTACACGGTGGCAACGGCTACATGGAAGAGTACGCGGTATGTCGCATGTACGCGGATGCTCGCGTTTCGCGTATTTATGCCGGGACTTCCGAGATCATGCGTGAAATCGTTGCCCGGTCGATTGGACTCGACCCTCGCAAGAAGACCAAGGCACCGAAGAAAGACGCGGCGTAAGTACGATGCGTGTAGCGTTTATCGGTCTCGGCGTCATGGGCTACCCGATGGCGGGGTACCTGGCGAAGGCAGGTCACGAAACGGTCGTTTACAACCGGACTACGGCCAAAGCTGAAGCGTGGGTAACCGACTGTGGCGGTCAAAGCGCCGCGACGCCGAAAGCGGCCGCGTCCGGCGCGGACATCGCTTTCCTGTGCGTGGGAAACGATGACGATGTCCGCGAAGTCGTTTTCGGTGACAACGGCATACTCGCCGGAATGCGCGAGGGCGGCATTGTTGTCGATCACACGACTGCGTCTGCGACGATTGCGCGCGAGATCCACTCGCGTGCGGGTGAGCGGGGTGTGGGTTTCCTCGACGCGCCGGTATCGGGTGGGCAGGCGGGCGCCGAAAACGGCCAGCTGACTGTGATGGTTGGTGGTGACCAGGATATCTTTGATCGCGCAAGCCCGATCATCGATTGCTACGCGCGTGCGATAACGCTGATCGGTCCCGTTGGTTCCGGGCAGCTCGCGAAAATGGTGAATCAGATCTGTATCGCAGGCATCGTCCAGGGACTGTCCGAGGGCCTGCATTTTGCGGAATGCGCCGGGCTCGATCCTGCGATTGTCATTGAGTCGATCTCTAAGGGCGCTGCCCAGTCGTGGCAGATGGAGAATCGCTGGGAGACGATGGTCGCCGGCGAGTTTGACTTCGGGTTTGCTGTCGACTGGATGCGCAAGGACCTCGGGCTGACGCTCGACGAAGCCCGTGGCAACGGTGCGAAGCTTGAGCTGACAGAGCTCGTGGACCGCTATTACGCCGAGGTGCAGGCGATGGGCGGTAATCGCTGGGACACGTCCAGCCTGATTGCGCGCCTGAAAAACGTGTAGAATTCCCGACACCACAGGGGTGGCCGCGAGGCCTGAGATCCGTAACGGGAACCCTTAGAACCTGATCCGGTTAATGCCGGCGTAGGAAGGGAATCATGAAAAATCTTTCTTTTGCGCAACACGTGTTTGCGCCTCTCCTGGTTTTTTTCGCAGCCACGGCTGTCGCCGAGGACGTCGTTGACGAGATCGTTGTGATGGCTGACTTTCGTGGCCGTCCTGCCAGCGAGATCCCCGGCAGTGTCAGCATCATCGACGCCGCATTCATCCAGCAGGCTTCGACACAGCATTTCGAGGAACTCGTCAACGTTGTGCCAAATCTGAACTGGTCCGGTGACGGGCATCGTGCACGCTATTTCCAGATCCGCGGCGTGGGCGAGCTCGAGCAATACCAGGGCGCCCCGAACCCGTCGGTAGGATTCCTGATCGATGACATCGACTTCAGCGGAATCGGCACGGTCGCGACGCTGTTCGACGTCGAGTCTGTCGAGGTGCTGCGCGGCTCGCAGGGCAGCCGCTACGGCGCCAACGCGATTGGTGGACTCGTCTACATGCGCAGCAAGGCGCCTACGGCTGAGCGCAATGGTCGCCTGAAGTTGATGCTCGGTGACGATGATGCTCGCTCAATCGGGCTGGCATTCGGCGGTAGTCTCGATGAGGACGAACAGATTCTGTTTCGCCTCAGCGCCCATAATCACGAGAGCAACGGCTTTCGCGACAATCCGTTCCTTGGGCGTGACGATACCAATGGCCGTGACGAAACGACGGTGCGTCTCGGGGTTGCCTTGCAGCCGGACGCCGACTGGACTGGCCGCCTGTCGTTGATCTACGCAAACGTCGACAACGGCTACGATGCGTTTGCGATCGACAATTCCTACACGATGTTGTCGGATAAGCCGGGTCGGGACGCGCAGGAAAGTCTGGGTGCGTCGCTCCGCTTTGAGTGGGATGCGTTCGGACCAGGCTCGTTGACCTCGATTACGTCGTTCGCCAGCTCGGAGATCGTTTTCAGCTTCGATGCTGACTGGGGAAACGACGACAGCTGGGCCCCGGTTCTGTATGACTACATTTCGACCAGCGATCGCGAACGCGATACGGTCAGCCAGGAGTTCCGCTATGCGACCGACAGGTGGCTCTTCGGCGTCTACGCGCTCAACCTTCGAGAAGACCTCGCCACCCTGAACCAGGGTGAGTACTTCGATCCGGGATTCAACTTTGCGGACAGTCTCGATTACCCGTTCGACAGTGAATACGAATCCACCAATGTCGCCTTATTCGGTCAGTATGATCGCGATATTGGAGCGGCGACCCGTCTGACGGCGGGCCTGCGGATCGAGCGTCGTACGACGGACTATACGGATACCGACGGTTTTGAGGCCGACCCGTCAGATTCGTTCTGGGGCGGCGAGCTCAGTATCAGTCACGATTTCTCCGGGGAGGTCACGGGATACGCCACCGTATCGCACGGCTACAAGGCCGGCGGCTTCAACCTCGGCGTCGTGCCCGCAAACTGGCGCTTCTTCGATGACGAGGCCATGTGGACGGTTGAAGCGGGCCTCAAGTCCGCACTGCTCGACGGTGCATTGACGATCAATGCAGCCCTGTTCCATTTCTGGCGCCAGGACCAGCAGGTGAGAGCATCGTTTCAACTCGTGCCGAACGATCCGGCGTCATTCGGTTTTGCGACGGTCAATGTCGACGGCGCACGGAACTACGGTGTTGAGACGGATATTCGCTGGTCGGTGACGGATGAGTTCGAGCTTTATGCGAACGTCGGTCTGCTATACGGCGGATTCGACGGGTCAATAACAGAGTTCCCAGGGCTCGAGAATCGCGATCAGGCGCACGCGCCACGTTACACGTTGGCAAGCGGCGCCATTTGGCGAAACGAGCAGGGTTTCTTCGCGCGTATCGACGCAACGGCGCGTGACGAGTTCTTCTTCGATGTCAGTCACAACCAATCATCGCAAGCTTACGAGCTGCTGCATGCTCGGGCCGGCTTCGAGGGCGAGAACTGGACCGTGCACGTGTGGGGACGAAACCTGGCCGACAAGGAATACGCAGTGCGCGGCTTCTTTTTCGGTAACGAGCCACCCAACTTTCCGAATACTCTCTACACAAGGCTTGGCGACCCGCGCCAGCTTGGTGTCACGATCGAAAGGAGATTTTACTGATGAAGGTTGCTGTCGATATCAGCCTATACCCGCTTGATGCGGAGTTCATTCCACCGATCAAGGATGTGATCGACAGGCTCAACACGCATGAAGATCTTGAAATCTGGACGAACGCGATGAGCACTCAGGTCGTCGGCGATTTCAACATCGTCATGGATGCACTCAAACAGGAAATCGGGACGACGTTTGACCAGATTCCCAAGGGCGTGTTTGTCATCAAGATGTTCAACAACCCCGGGCAGCAATGACGCCATTCGAAGTTCTCGCCGTCGTAATGGCCATCGGCTACCTGCTGCTGGCGATTCGCGAGAACATCTGGTGCTGGTTCTGTGCCGGTGTCAGCACGGCCATCTATGTGTGGCTGTTTCTCGATGCACGCCTCTACATGGAGTCCGCGCTCAACGCGTTTTATTTTGCGATGGCGATCTACGGCTGGTGGGTCTGGTGGTCGGGACGCACTGACGGACATGAACGACCGATTGTGCAATGGCCAATTCGCGTTCACGCCGTAGCTATTTTCTCTGTTCTCGTCTTGAGTGGCATCAGCGGGTATCTGCTGGATACGCGGACAGATGCGGCGTTTCCCTACATTGACTCGATGACAACCTGGTCCGCGATCTGGGCAACGTTCCTGGTTGCGCGCAAGGTGCTCGAGAACTGGTGGTACTGGCTCGTTATCGATGTTGCGTCGGTGTTCATCTACTGGGCGCGTGATCTCGAACTGACCGCCGGGCTTTTCGTGCTGTACGTCATCATGATTCCATTCGGCATCGTAAGCTGGACTCGATCGATGCGTAAGCAGGCGGCATGACACGACATCTGGCAGAAAGTGTTCTAAAGCAAGTTCCGGGATGGCAGGGCGCGACGCTGCGCGAGTTGTATGGCGGGCTGACGAACCGTACGTGGCTTGTCGAGAAGGACGGGAACCGCGCGGTCCTCAAGATTGATGAAGAGGTTCGCGACGCTCCACACGGTTCCCGTGTCGAGGAAGCAGCTGTTCAGGCAGTCGCGGCCGCGTCCGGTCTCGCCGGCGATGTGCTGTATGCCGACGATGTCACGCTGATGACCGCGTATGTCGATGGAACGGTATGGGAAGCGGCGGCTCTTGAAGAGGATGACAACATCGAGCGTGTTGCGGCTGCCCTGCGGAGGCTGCACGCATTACCGCTGTCAGGTCGTGTTTTCAATGCGACCATTGCCGCGCGCCGTTACGCGCTGCGGATCGAGACGCGGCATGACGAGCTTCTGAATCGCTGTATGCAGGTGGTCGAATCGACACAACAGCCAGCGAATCTCTGCTGTTGTCACAACGACCTTGTTGCTGCAAACGTGATAGCGACGCCCGAGATCATGTTCCTCGACTGGGAATACGCCTGCGACAATGACCCGTTGTTCGACCTCGCTACAGTGATCGAGCATCACCAGCTGAGCGACGCAGCGGTACAGCGGCTGCTGGCCGCCTATTTCGATCACGACGCCGAGGGCTGGCTCGGCAGGCTTGCCGAACAGCAGATGCTCTATAAAGCCCTTTACTGGCTATGGCTGGCTGCGCGTCCCGACACGACCGCCGACGAGCTCGAAGCAGTCGGCTCGAGAATCCAGCCCTGATACCTACCAGCTGTTGCGCAGCTCGCGCAGCTTGAGAAACACAGTCTTTGGCTCCGGGTCGTCACCGATTTCAGGAAACTCCTCGGCAAGCTTCGCGATGATCGAAGGGCTGTCGAGCCGGAAAAACGTGTTCATTTCCCGCTCTTGAGCCAACGTCGTCACAAGGGCGTGCGCGGGATCCTGGTCGCGATATTGCTCGAGCATCTCTTTGGCTGCGGCGTTGTCCGGTTCGCGGTCGAGCGTAAATGCCAGGTTATTGATCAGGTAGTCGTGGCCCGGGTAGAGCAGCGTGTCTTCGCCGAGCCGTTCCAACTGCTGGCTAAAGGTCTCGTAAAGCTCTTCAGGGTGGCCGCCGTTGTGGCAGTTGCCTGCGCCGGCGTTGAACAGCGTGTCACCGCTGAACAGGGCAGGTTGATCCGTATGTGAGAGCAGGCAGATATGGCACATCGTGTGCCCGGGTGTGTCGAGGCACTCGAGTTCAACGGTCTTGCCGACCTTGATGACGTCGCCGGCACCGACGCCGCGATCCATGTTCGGAATGCGCTTGCCGGCGTCACGGTGTGCAATGATCTTGGCGCCGGTTGCTTTGACCACGCCCTTGTTCCCGCCGATGTGATCGGCGTGCTCGTGTGTATTCAGGATCTGCGTGATTGTCCACCCGCGCTCATCGGCCGCGTTCAGGCACTTCGTGAAATCCAGCGGATCAATGGCCAGTGCTTCGCCGGTTTCGGAGCATGCGACAAGGTAGTTGAAGTTCCGGTAGGCATTTCCCGTCCAGACCTGCTCGACGATCATTGCTGTGCCTCCTTCGCAAAGGCCTTTTCGCCCGCTACCCAGGTTTCGAGAACGACGATGTCGTCGATCTGGTCGGCCGGCACCTCGAAGTAGTCGCGGTCAATGACGATAAAATCTGCCCACTTACCCGGCTCGAGGCTGCCAAGTCGTTCTTCCTGGCGCCCGGCGTACGCGGCCGCCAGTGTAAACGAGTGCAACGCTTCGGATCGCGTCAGAGCCTGGTCGGCATACCAGCCACCCGCGGGCTCGCCGGCACGGTCCTGGCGCGTCACGGCGGCGTAGAGGCCATGAAATGGATTGGACAATTCAACCGGAAAGTCCGAGCCGTTCGCGATGATCACGCCAGAGTCGAGAAAGCGTCGCCACGCATAGCCACCTCTGATTCGATCTGGTCCGACGCGATCTTCAGCCATGTTCTTGTCGCTCGTCGCGTGCGTCGCCTGCATCGCGGCGATAACGCCGAGCTCGGCGAAACGGGGGATGTCATCGAGGGCCACGATCTGGGAGTGTTCGATCCGATTGCGCAGGGGTGACGGTTTGCCGCCCTGTACCCGCTCGAACGCGTTCAGCGACATCCGGTTGCCGAGATCGCCAATGGCATGAATGCCAACCTGGAACCCCATGCCATTGGCTTTCTCGACCATCGCATCGAGCTGGTCCTGGGTCCAGAACGGCAGCCCGCGGTTCTCAGGGTCATCGGAGTAGGGTTCGATCATCGCGGCGCCGCGGCTGCCGAGAGCGCCGTCGGAGACAAGCTTGACCGACGCAATGTCGAGACGGTCGTTGCCATAGGCCACGATCGGTTCGCCGATCGTATCGAGCGCGTCACCGGCGCCTCGCACCATTGCGTAGATACGCATATCGAGCTCGCCGTCGTCAGCCATCGACAAATAGACTTCGGCTTCCATGACATTGATGCCCGCGTCGTGGACGCTGGTGATGCCTTCGGACAGCAGTGTTTCGCCAGCGGCTTTGATGGCGGCACGCACGTCGTCCTTACCGGGCCGCGGGATATGTGTCTGGATCAATGCCATTGCCTTGTCGATGAAAACGCCCGTTGCTTGGCCGTTGTCATCACGGATGATCTTGCCGCCGACCGGGTCCGGTGTGTCTCTGTCGATGCCGGCCAGCTCCATTGCCGCGCTGTTGGCCCAGGCCGCATGACCATCGATTCGTCTCAGGAAAACGGGCCGATCGGCGACCACCTTGTCGATGTCTGCTGCCGTGGGGAATTCCGGCACTGGCCACAGCACCTGGTTCCACCCACGGCCTGTGATCCAGCGTCCTCGAGGATTTTCTTTCGCATACTGCGCAATTCGCTGGGCGGCATCATCCACACTCGATGCACCCAGCAGATCGAGACTGGTTTTGAGAAACCCGAGACCGGTAACGTGCGCGTGCGCGTCGGTTAGACCGGGCAGAACGGCACGACCTTCGCCGTCGATCCGCGAGGCGTCTGCGTGGATTTCAAGCAGTTCTTCCTCACCCGTTGCCACGACCTTGCCATCGTCGTCGAACACCAGTACCGAGAACCGCTGCATGCCGTCACTCGTGGAGGTGTAGCCTTTGACATTAAACAATGCGGTATCGGCAAGTGCCGGCATTGCCAGAAGCAGCGTCAAGCACGTGAGCAATCGTCTCATGACGGATGTTCCCTCTCATTCGTGTTGTAGTGCGGCACACGATACCATCAGCCTGTTATGGCGTCAGACAGCATCGGCAAGATCCTGTGCGTCGGAGTTAACTACCGGCCGCACATCGAGGAGATGGGACGGGAGGTTCCCGACTACCCGGTCGTGTTCGTGCGTTTTCCCGAGAGCCTGGTGCGGGACGGGGAGGCGATAATCCGACCTGCGGTTTCCGAACAGTTCGATTTCGAGGGTGAACTGGCCGTCGTTATCGGCCGCGATGCTCACAGAGTAGGCCGCGAGCAGGCGCTCGATTACGTGGCGGGATACTGCTGTTTCATGGACGGCTCTGTGCGCGACTGGCAGCGGCACACGATGCAATTCACGCCCGGCAAGAATTTCGATCGCAGCGGTGCGATTGGCCCGATGACGCCCGCGAGCGAGATTCCGGATCCGAGCGTTCTCCAATTAACAACGCGCGTCAACGGCGAGGTCATGCAACAGGGCCAGGTTGCGGATCTCGTATTCGATATCCCGGCGCTCATTGAATATTGCTCAACGTTCGCGACATTGAGAGCGGGCGATGTCATCGCGACGGGTACGCCGGGCGGCGTCGGCGCGGCTCGGAAACCGCCGCTTTGGCTGGCTGCCGGTGATCGCATTGAAGTCGAAATTTCCCATATCGGGGTGCTGACGAATGTTGTCGAGGACGAAAACCGGTTCTGACCGCCTTAGGCGTTGATTTTGCACGAAATCCCGAGCCGCCAGATTTGTTGCGTCTGTGCCACAAAAACAACAAGCTTGTTGCCTAATAACCAAAGGTTCTCCTAAAGGTTTGACATTAGGCGATATTTCTGCGAGTTTTACACCCAGCAAACGTAGTCTTTCCACAACAGATCGACTGCATTGCCGAAAAACGACACCTTCAGGGTACGACTTGGCGGGGGAATCAGGGGGCCAGGACCACGTGCTTACGTAGGTTTGGAAAAAGCGGTTTCGCAAGAAGCCGCTTTTTTTTTTATTCAGTTACTATCGGCCTCCATGAGCACACCAACAATAATAAGCCGCATCATGTCTGGCAGCCTCGTCCTGCAGATCGCCATCGGCGTCGCTCTCGGCATCGTGCTGGCGCTGATTGCCCCGGACACGGCCAGCGCGGCAATGCTGCTTGGCACATTATTCGTATCCGCATTGAAGGCTGTCGCGCCGGTACTCGTCCTGGTACTCGTCGCCTCTGCGATCGCGAATCGGAAAGCCAGCCACACGGCACAAATGCGACCGATCGTGATCATGTACCTCGCGGGCACCGTTGCCGCAGCGCTGCTCGCAGTGACGGTGAGCACGCTGTTCCCGACGACGCTGGCGCTGCAGGTCACCGAGCTCACACGGGAGGCGCCGCAAGGGATCACGGAAGTACTCGGCACCCTGCTGCGCAAGCTCGTGGACAACCCGATCAATGCCATGCTGACCGCGAACTACATCGGCATCCTGGTCTGGGGTGTATTGCTTGGCGTCTTCCTGCACCACGCTGCCGAAACGACGCGCACGGCTCTTCACGACCTGTCGGACGCAATTACAAAGATCGTGCGAGTTGTTGTGCGACTCGCCCCGATCGGCATCTTCGGTCTCGTCGCCGGTAATCTCGCCGAAGGCGGTCTTGGTGTCCTTGGCAGCTACGCGCGCATCCTCACGATTCTCCTTGGCTGCATGCTGGCGGTCGCACTCATCGCGAACCCGCTCATCGTTTTCGTCAAGACCCGCAGGAATCCGTATCCACTGGTTTTCACGGCACTGCGTGAGAGCGGCACGGTCGCTTTCTTCACACGTTCATCGGCGGCGAACATCCCCGTAAACCTGTCACTGTGTGAACGTCTCGATCTCGAGGAAGACACGTACGCAGTTTCGATTCCGCTGGGTGCAACGATCAATATGGGTGGCGCGGCGATCACGATTACAGTGCTGACGCTCGCCGCGGTACATACGCTGGGTATCAGCGTCGACATACCGACAGCGCTGCTGCTGAGCGTCGTTGCTGCGCTGTCCGCATGCGGCGCATCGGGCGTGCCAGGCGGGTCGCTTTTGCTGATTCCGCTGGCATGTAGCCTGTTCGGGATTTCCAACGACGTTGCAATGCAAGTCGTCGCCGTCGGTTTCGTCATCAGCATCCTGCAGGACTCGGCCGAGACGGCGCTGAACAGCTCGACCGACGTGGTATTTACCGCATCCGTTGCCGCTAAATCGAGTCCAGCCAGTCAACTAGCGCCGCAGCAATCTCCTGAGGCGAGTCCTCCTGGATGAAGTGAGAGCCTTTGACCGTCACTTCGGTCTGGTTCTTCAGGCTGCGCGCAAACTCGCGCGCCTTGCCGATCAGGATTGCGCCTGGCTCCGCGTTGATAAAGAGCTTCGGCACGTCAGTCTCGCTGAGCCACGCGGCGTAGCGAGCCGCTATCTCGGAGACGTCGGCGGGTTCGCCGTCGAACGGAATCTGGCGTGGCCAGGTCAGCGTTGGACGCCGGTCTTCGCCCGGGTTTTCGAACGGCCGGCGGTATACAGCCATCTCTTCGTCCGTCAGCCCTCGTAGCACCGAACCAGGCAAGACCCTCTCGACGAAGACGTTTTTTTCGAGAACCATTGTTTCACCCGCCTCGGAGCGGAAACCCTGGAAGACCTGCTTGGCATCGTCAGGCCAGTCATCCCAGCTGATGGGGCAGGGGATGCCTTCCATGTAGCAGATGCCGCGGACCCTGTCGGGATGCTGGCTGGCCCAGTCGAAGCCAAGCGCGGAACCCCAGTCATGGATGACGAGGATCACATTGTCTGTGATGCCGAGTTGCTCCCAGGCCGCATACAGGTAGTCGCGGTGCTCGACGTAGCGATAGCTGTTCGGGCCGGGATTGTCGAGCTTGTCCGAGTCCCCCATGCCGATCAGGTCGACGGCAATGCAGCGCCCACGGTCGGCCAGTGCCGGCATGATATTGCGCCACAGGTATGAGGAGGTCGGGTTGCCGTGCTGGAAGACGATCGGGTCACCGTCGCCCATCTCGACATACGCCATGCGCTTGCCGTTGATTTCAATAAATTTTTTGGGGTGTTCTGCCGTTGAGATCATTGTGGTCTCCCTGCTACATTGAGCCACCATAAAAGATGGGTGGGTCAATGATCAAAAAGATCTTGTTCGCGGCAACGCTGATGCTGGCGACAGTCTCGGCGACAGCTGCGCTGGACGAGCACGAACGTCATATGGTCGAGTGGATCGACGCGCACGCCGAAGACGCCATTGCGCTACTCGAAGAGACGGTGAATATCTCGAGCGGCACGATGAACCACGACGGTATCCGCGAGGTCGGCGCGGTCATGCGGCGCGAGCTCGATGCCCTCGGCCTCGACACCGACTGGATCGTCATGCCGCCCGAGATGGACCGGGCGGGCCACCTGTTCGGCTACAAGCGATCTGGAGCCGGCCCGAAGTTCGTCATGATCGGGCATCTCGACACCGTTTTCGAAGCCGACGACGATTTCCAGACGTTTGTGCGCGATGGCGATGTGGCGCAGGGCCCGGGCGTCTACGACATGAAAGGCGGCAACGTTGCGATTGTCTATGCGCTCAAGGCACTGAAGGAAGTCGGTGCGCTTGAGGACATCCCGGTCATTGTCGCGTACACGGGCGATGAGGAAAAAAGCGGTGAGCCATTGGCTATCTCGCGCAAGGATCTGATCGAGGCTGGCGAATGGGCCGATATCGGTCTTGGTTTTGAGGCAGCAATCGCCTCGGTAGACGCCGACTGGGGCACGATAGCGCGCCGTAGCGCATCTGACTGGACACTCGAAGTCGAGGGCCGGCAGGCGCACTCATCCGGTATCTTCAATGAGAACGTCGGCGCCGGCGCGGTTTTCGAAGCAGCACGCATCCTGAACGCCTTCTACGAAGAAGTACGCGGCGAGAAGTACCTGACGTTCAATGCCGGCACGATCCAGGGCGGTACGGACGTGACCTACGACCCCGGACAGAATCGCGGCACGACCTTCGGCAAGACCAATGTCGTGCCGAATCGCGCAGTTGTTCACGGCGGAATTCGCGCGATTTCGCAGGACCAGCTGAATCGCGCCAAAGCCAGCATGCGGGCGATCGTTGCCGAGAGCCTTCCTCATACCAATGCGTCTATCGAATTCGGCGAGGGTTACCCGCCGATGTTTCCTTCCGATGGCAACCGCCGGATTCTCGAGGTCCTGTCCGGCGTGAACGTCGATCTCGGCCGCGGGCCGATGCGGGAACTCGATCCGGCGCGCCGCGGCGCGGCTGATGTGTCTTTCGTCGCTGCCTATACCGATGCAATCGCGGGCATGGGACCGTTGGGTTCGGGTGCCCACACGCCGAACGAGACGATCGATCTCGAATCGATGCCGCTCGTCATCAAGCGTACCGCCATCCTGATGTACCGACTCAGCAAGGACGATGAGAAACCAGACTGATGGGACACGAGCACCACGATCATGGCCATGCGCACGTACACGAGGCCAATGAAAGCAACCTGAAGCGCGTCCTCGTGGCCCTCGTGTTGACGGGTACGTTCATGGTCGTCGAAGTCATCGGCGGCATTATCTCGGGATCACTCGCGCTGCTTGCCGACGCAGGCCACATGCTGACGGACACGATGGCGTTGGCGCTCGCCGCGGTTGCGTTCCACGTCAGCAAGCGGCCGGCAGACGGCAACCTGACCTACGGCTATCAACGCTTCCAGATACTCGCGGCGTTCGTAAACGGTCTCAGTCTGCTCCTCGTCGTTGGCTGGATTCTCTATGAAGCGGTCGAACGGCTCATCACACCGCGCGAGATCCTTGGTGACACCATGCTGCTGGTTGCTTCGGCCGGCCTCGTCGTCAACATCATCTCGTTCACGGTGCTGCACCAAGGCGATCAGGACAACCTGAACATCCGCGGCGCGGCCTTGCATGTCGCTGGCGACCTGCTGGGCTCCGTAGCAGCAATCGTGGCTGCGATCGTTATCATCTATACGGACTGGACACTGATCGACCCGATTCTCTCGGTTGCCGTCGCTGCCCTTATCCTTCGCAGCGCCTGGGCGCTCGTGAAGCGCAGTGCGCATGTGCTCCTTGAAGGTGCGCCGGACTGGCTCGACGTGAGCGACATGCAGGACCGCATCGTTGCAAACGTGCCGGGCGTCACCGAGATTCACCACGTTCACGTCTGGGGCCTGACACCGCAGCAGCTCATGATGACCATGCATGTCGCGATTGGTGAAGACGTGCCTAGTCAGTCAGACGTAGTCCGTGG
>JAAUXZ010049093.1_pt1 | contig 12689 bp, 8 predicted proteins | sample 7278131 | NCBI WGS metagenome assembly JAAUXZ01 (sample SAMN14350119, study PRJNA611818) | marine sediment metagenome | isolation source: surface marine sediment (3m) | place: French Polynesia: Moorea | collected 2018-08
CTGAGCCGGGCCTTCGCGCTCGCTCCTCGCTCGCGCTCGGGCTCCGGCGCTTCGCTCGGCTGCGCCTCGCTGCGCGGAAGCCGACTCTCGAGTCGGCTTCCTTGCCCGTCTGAGCCGGGCCTTCGCGCTCGCTCCTCGCTCGCGCTCGGGCTCCGGGCGCTGCTCAGCCACCCGAGCCGGCCGTGCGCGCGGGGGCGGGGACGGGTGCGAGAGCGGGCCGTCGGAAGCGGCGGCGCAGGGCGGCCTTCAGGTCCTCCAGCTCGAGGTAGAGCGAGGGCACCACGAAGAGCGTGAGCAGGCTGGCCGACGCGAGGCCGAAGACGATCGCCGCGGCGAAGGGCCCGAAGACGGTCGAGTAGCCCGTGAGGCCGATGGCCATGGGGGCCAGGCCGGTGATCGTGGTGACCGTGGTGAGCAGGATCGGTCGGAAGCGCTTGCGGCTCGCGATCTGCACGGCTTCGGCCGCGGGCGTGCCCCGCTCGCGCTCCTTGTTGACGAAGTCGATGAGCACGAGCGAGTCGTTCACCACGATCCCCGCCAGGCCGACCAGCGCGTAGAGCACGTACATCGAGAGCGCGTAGCCGCCCACGAGGAAGTTCATCGTCCACATCCCCAGCGAGACCCCGATGAACGAGAAGACGATCACGCTCATCACGATCAGGGGCTGGGTGTAGGAGCGGAACTGGGCCGCGAGGATGCCGAAGATGGCGAGCACGGCCAGCAGGAAGGCGCGCCGCATGTCGGCGAAGGCGTCGTCGGTGTCCTGGAACTCGCCCCCGAAGACCAGGTTCACGCCGGGATAGCGCTGGGGCACGTCTGCGAAGCGCGCGCGCATCGCCTCGTTCGCCGAGACCGAGGTGGCCTGCTCGTTGTCGACGTCGGCGTACACGATCACGGCGCGCTGACCGTCGTAGTGGTAGAGGCTCTGGTAGCCGCGCTCCACGGTCACGCGCGCCACGTCCGAGAGCTTCACGCGATAGCCGGCGGGCGTGCGCACCTCGGCGTCGAGCAGGTCGGCCATCGAGCGGCGCTGGTCCTCGCGAAGCTGCACGCGGATGTCCACGTCCTCGTCGGAGCGCGGGTCCTTGAAGGTGGTGGAGACCGAGCCGTCGTTGGCCGCCAGCAGCGTGAAGCCCACGTCGGCGAAGGTGAGGCCGTGGATCGAGGCCCGGTGCTCGTCGAGGGCCACGCGCAGCTCGCGCGGGCCCAGCGGGAGGTTGTCCTCGATGTTGTAGACGCCGGGGATCGTCGCCAGCTCCGCCTTCATCTCCTCGGCGATCTGCTTGGCCTCGGCGTAGTCGTTGGACTGGATGCGGATCGCCACGGGCTTGCCGATCGGCGGCCCGTTGCGCGGCGACTGCACGCGCAGGCTCACGATGCCCTCCGGGTTCGCCGCCGCGTAGGCGTCGACCCGTTCGCGCACCATGTTCAGCACGCGGGTCGGTTCCTCGAGGTTCTGGCGCGTGATCGGGAAGGACACGAAGAGCATGCCGACGTTCACGCCCCGCACCGGCACCTCGTCCGCCGTGAGCGTGATGCCCACGTTGCTCGAAACGCCCGAGAGCTGCGCGGCGATCGGAAGCAGCGAGTCCTCGAGCCCACGCACCACCTGGTCGGTCTGGTCGATGCCGAAGTCGGTGGCGCACTCCACGGCCACGATCAAGCGGTTCACGTCGCTGGGAAAGAGATCCACCGGGATGTGGCGCGACAGCCCGCACGAGAACCACAGCGCCGACACGCACATCACCAGGAAGACCCCGCGCTGGCGCAGCACGGCCCCCTGGGCCCGGATGTAGTGCTCGCGGAGCGCCTCCAGGCCGGCGTCCACCCGCGCCCGCACGCGGTAGCTCCAGGCGGCGACGCCCGAGCGGCCCTCCTCGAGCGAGTCCGAGGCCTTGCGCCGGCTTCCCCAGTCGAGGTAGTGGGCCGGCAGGATGAAGAGCGCCTCGAAGAGCGAGCCCAGCAGGCACACGATCACCGTCTTGGGGAGGATCGACATGAACTCGCCGCTGGTGCCGCTCACGAGCAGCATCGGAATGAAGGCGGCGATGGTGGTGGCGATGGCGGCCGTCACCGGCCACATCACCTCCTCGGTGCCGTGGATGATCGCCTCCTGCAGCGGCTCCCCGTCCTCCACGTGCCGGTAGATGTTCTCGAGGATGATGATCGCGTCGTCGACGAGCATCCCCGAGACCATGATGAAGCCCACGAGCGAGAGCGCGTTGATGGTGATGCCCAGCAGCGGGAAGAGGATCACCGCCGCCAGGAACGAGAAGGGCACGCCGATGATGGCGAGCATGGCGTTGCGGAAGCCCACGGTGAGCCAGAGCACGAAGATCACGAACACGATGCCCAGCAGCAGGTTGTTGCGCATCAGCTCGATGCGCGCGGCCACGTAGCGGGAGCTGTCGAAGGTGACCGACACCTCGACGCCCTCGGGGGCCGTGGCGTCGTACTCCGCGGCGAAGGCCCGCACGCGGTCGACCAGCTCCAGGATGTCCTGGTCGCTCTCCTTCGAGACGCCCACGTTGATGGCCGGCTGCCCCTGGTGGCGGCCGAAGAGCCGGCGCTTCTCGAAGCCCTCCTTCACCTCGGCCACGTCCGACAGCAGGACGTGCGTGCCGTCGGGATCCTTCTTCACCACCGTCGCCGCGAGCTGCTCGGCGGAGTCGAACTGTCCCAGGCCGCGCACGCGCACCTCGCGGGAGCTCGGGTCGTTGAAGGAGCCCCCCGCGAAGTTCTGGTTGTTCTGCGCGATGACGCGGTCGATCTCGGCGAGGGTGAGGTCGTACTGGGCGGCGCGGTGCTCGTCGACGTGGACGTGGATCTCGCGCTCCCGCTCGCCGCGCAGCTCGGCCTTGCGCAGGCCGGGGAAGCGCTCGAGGCGGTTCTGGACGTCGCGGGCGACCTCGCGCAGCGTGTACTCGCCGACGCCGCCCACGTCGGCCACGGTGACGAGCGCCACCGGGTACGACTCGCCCACCGACAGCTCGAGGAGGATCGGCGTCTCGGCGTCCTCGGGGAGGTCGTCGACGCGATCGATCGCGGCGCGGAGGTCGTTGAGGGCCGCCTCGTACTCGATCTCGGAGAGCGTCTCGTCCCACTGGACGTCGATCTCCGAGAGCCCGCTGCTCGAGTAGCTCAGGATCTCCTTGATGCCGGTGACGTCGTCGATCTCGTCCTCGAGCTGCTGGGTGACCAGCCGCTCGACCTCCTGGGGCGAGGCCCCGGGCCAGGTGGTGACGATGAGCGAGGTGTTGAAGGAGATGTCCGGGAAGAGGTCGATCGGGACGCGCCGCGCGATCTGCAGCCCCGCCAGCATCATCAGGGCGAAGATCAGGTTCACGAGCACGACCTGGCGCACGGCGAAGCGAGGCAGGCTCATCGGGGACCACTCCCGTTGCGGCGCACGCGTTCACCCTCGCGCAGCTGCCGCACGGCCGAGAGCGCGATCTCCTCGCCTTCGGCCAGGCCGTCGACGACCTCGAAGTCGGCGGGCCGGAAGGGGATCGGCTGCACCTGGATGCGCCGTCGGCTCACGACCAGTCCCTCCTCGCCCTGCTCGACCACCCAGACGAAGCGTAGGCCGAACTCGTCGATCGTCGCCTCGCGGGGCACCACCGTGCGCGGACCCGCCTCCCCGACCTCGAGCGACACGGAGCCCACCATGCCCGGCAGCAGCCTTCCGTCGGGGTTGGGGAACTCCACCTCCACCGGGAACTTGCGCGTGTCCCGGTCGAAGGCGGCGCCGACCCGCAGCACCTCGCCGCGGAAGACCTCGCGAGGCCGGGCCTCCACGGTGAGCTCCACGCTCTGACCGGGGCGGAGGGCCACCACCTGGCGGTCGGACACGCCGATGCGCGCGCGGGCCGTGGTAAGGTCGATCAGCTCGCCCAGCTCCTGGCCGGGCTGCACGTATTCGCCCTCCTCCACGTCGAAGCTGCGCAGCACGCCATCGAAGGGCGCCACGATCGTCTTCTTGGCGAGGTCGTCTTCGGCCTGCTGGAGCTCGGCACGGGCCTGGCGCAGCACCGCCTCCGCCACCTTGCCGGCGTTCTCGGCGGAGTCGAGGTCGGCGTCGCTCGCGACCCCGCGCTTGGTGAGAGACCGCTGGCGCGCGAGCTCGGCCTTCGCCAGCGCGCGCTCGCTCTCGCTGCGTGCCACGTTGGCGCGGGCTCGCTCGACGGCCACCTCGGCCTCGAGGGGATCGACGCGAACGAGCACGAGGTCGGCCTCCACGCGGTCGAGCGCCTCGGCCCCCACCTCGATCACCGGGCCGCGCGTCTCGGCGAAGAGCCGGACGCTGCGGCGGGGCTCGAGCAGGGCGGCGACCTCGCCCCGCGAGCGGATCGGCTCGGCCCGCACGCGTCGCGTCTCGACGGTGCGCAGCACCGCGTCGCCCGCGGCCTCGAGGGTTTCGGGCTCGGGCGCCGCGGCGAAGAGCAGGAAGCCGCCGACCCCGAGCAGGCCGGCCGCGGCCAGCATCGCCATGCGGAGACGCGACGGGCGTTCAGCCGGCATCGGGCTCTCCGCCGGAGCCGTCGGCCTTCGCCGTCGGCCCACCGGGAAGGATCAGGGGGTCGAGCACCTGCGCCTCGAAGGCGCGCTCGAGCAGGGCCGGCCGCGCGCGCTCGGGATCGAAGGTGGCCCGGTAGAGGAAGCCCGAGAGCAGGGCCTGGATCGACTCGACCAGGGCGGCGACGTCCGCGTCCGGGCGGAAGATGCCCTCGCGTTGCCCGGCGCGGATCGTGGCCTCGAGGGTGCGCCCGCGCTCCTCGTGGAAAGCGCGGAGGAAGCCGTGGAGTCGGGTCTCGAGCGTGGCGTCCTTCGCCACCAGGCCCCAGGCCTGGTAGTGCACCGGCATGCGCGGCGCGACCGCGTCGAGCACCTTCACCATGCCGTCGAGCAGCGCCTCGAGCCGCTCCCGGGGGCCCGCGGCCACCCCGCTGCCCGGCTCGACGAGCGGCAGGAACTGCTCGTACGAGTCGAGGATCGTGGCCAGCAGGAGCTCCTCCTTGCTGGCGAAGTAGCGGTAGAGGGTGCCCTTGGACACCCGGGCCAGGGCCGCGACCTCCTCCATCCGGGCCCCGTCCACGCCTCGCAGCTGGCAGACCTGGAGGGCGGCATCCAGGATGCGCGCTCGCTTGTCCGAGGACGCATCGCGGGGGAGCGAAGGCGGGTCGGCGGCTGAGCTCAAGGCGGGAGGACCCCACGGGGGAATGGGTACTGACCGGTCAGTACCGGAGCATACCGATGCGACACCGATCCGCCAGCCTGGGGCACTCCCATACGAGAGGAGCGCCGGTGTCGCCGAGTTGGATACCCCAGGGGGCACGCAGCGGGGCGGCTGGTCGCGGCTCTGGTCGTGACCCTGGTCGTGGCTTTCGGGGGTTGGGAGAGCCCCGCGGACGGCCGATACGAAGCCCAGAAGAGTAGGGAAAAAGCTACGCCAATGCGACCGAGTGCAGAAAAAGTGCAGGAATACGCCGGATGGGCTGGCCTTTTCGGTCCAGAGGCATCATTATACTGGGCTGTTTGGTTGCCCCCCGAACAGTCAGCGGTCAGCCGGCGTCCAACGGGTAGTCCCCACCCCGCGACCGGCGCAGAGACCCTAGGATGGAGGGTTCCCGTCGTAGTACGGGCATGCAGCGGGCAGCTGTGACCGCAACCGTATTGAAACCTGTTTCACCCGGGCGGTATCCGATCCAGAGGACGGAATCGCACCGGAGAGGTCGACGAGGGCGAGGGTGAAGGCAGATCAAGACCAGCAGACCAGCCCGGCCGGGAGCAATCCCCGGCCCGCAACCGGCGCGGTGCGCTCCGTGCCGGCGGAGGATCTGGACCCGGGACGCGAGCGGCGTCCGCTGGAGTCCTACTTCCAGGAGATCGGTGGCACGCGCACGCTGCGCCGCGAGGAGGAGGTGATCCTCGCGAAGGAGCTCGAGTCGGCGACCTCGGACCTGCGCGAGGCGCTCTATCAGATTCCGTGCAGCGCGCGTCACGTCGTGGAGCGCTGGGACGCGCTGCGCGCCCTGTCGCACACGGGTGCCAAGCTCTCCGAGTCGATCGGCTCCGAGGAGACCGGCGAGATCGCTGCGCGCGTCGCCCGCGCCGTGAAGCGCATCCGGACGCTGCGTGCGCAGCGCCTGAAGGCCCTCGAGAAGACGTCCGCCAAGGAGCTCGACCGGATCGACGCCAAGATCGTCCGCGAGCTCAAGTCGGCCCACCTCTCGCTGGGCGTGCTGGCGGAGCTGCGCCAGAAGGTGCTCGACCTCGCCGCCGACATGAAGCGCGCGCGGGGCGGCACGCGCAAGCTGAAGGCACTCGAGGCCGACGCCGAGGTCGCCAAGGCGCGCCTGCTCGAGCTGGCCAACGACGTCGAGAACGCGCACGACCGCCTCACCCGCGAGAAGAACCGCTTCATCGAGCACAACCTGAAGCTGGTGGTGGCGATCGCCAAGGACTACCGCAACCTCGGGCTCTCCTTCCCGGACCTGATCCAGGAGGGCAACCTGGGGCTGATCCGTGCGGTGGAGAAGTTCGACCATCGCCGCGGCTTCAAGTTCTCGACCTACGCCGTCTGGTGGATCCGCCAGGCGCTGGTGCGCGCGATCCAGAACCACTCGCGCACCATCCGCCTGCCGTCGCACGTGCACGACCGGCTCCAGCGCAGCCAGCGCGTGCGCGCAGAGCTCACCGGCAAGCTGGGCCGCGAGCCCACCGCCCAGGAGCTGGCGCCCGAGCTCGGCACCGACACGGGTTCGCTCGAGTCGCTCGACCTGCTCTCGCGCGAGGCGATCTCGCTCGAGTCGTCGGTGGCCGGCACCGAGAAGCGCCTCGAGGACTTCGTGGCCGACCCGGGCTCGGCACCGCCCGACGCCGGGCTCGACGGCGAGCGCATGCGCTCGGGCGTGGGCCACCTGATCTGCAACCTCACCGCCCGCGAGCAGCTGATCCTGCGGCTGCGCTACGGGCTCGGCGGCGAGGAGGAGCACACGCTCGAGCAGATCGGCCAGTCGCTGGGCCTGTCGCGCGAGCGCGTGCGGCAGCTCGAGGCCCGCGCGCTCAAGAAGCTGCGCGAGACGGCCCCCGCCCAGAACCTGCACCCGATCCTGGAGCCGTAGAGGCCGAGCCGGCAGGCCCGGCTCCGGCAAGCGAAGAGCGCCGACGAATGGGCCAGCTCGGAGCGGCTCGCTCCCGACCCGGCGCGAGCCTCTTCGCGTGGCTGGTCCTCACGAGCTCCGTCCTTCCTCTCGCTCTCGCCCCTCCGGCATCTGCCGGAGGAAGGCGTCCCGGGCGCCCCAGCATCGTGTTGATCGTGGTCGACGACCTCGGCTACGGCGACCTGGGCGCATACGGGAACCGGGAGGTCGCGACACCGCACATCGACGCGCTCGCGCGCGAGGGGCTCCGCTTCACCGACTTCCACGCCAACGCCAGCACCTGCAGCCCGACGCGCGCCGCCTTGCTGACCGGGCGCTATCCGCAACGCGCGGGTATCGAGACCGCGCTGCTCCTCGGCCGCGACGACGACCGGGGCCTCGCGCCGCGCGAGCGGACCCTCGCGGAAGTGCTCGCGCGAGCCGGCTACGACACGGCCCTGTTCGGGAAGTGGCACCTCGGCTTCGAGGCCCGGTTCCACCCGCTGCGGCAGGGCTTCCGCCGCTTCCGCGGCTCGCTCGCCGGCGGCATCGACTACCACACGCACCTCGATCGAGAGGGAAGCCTCGACTGGTGGCACGACCACCGGCGGGTCGAGGAAGAGGGCTACGCGACCGATCTCACCACCGAGCACGCCGTGCGTTTCCTGGAGCGCCGGCGCAAGCGACCCTTCTTCCTCTTCGTCTCGTATCACGCCGTTCACAAGCCCTTCCAGACCCGGGAGGAGACGCGCGAGCCGCGGCCACTGGCGCGGAAGCGAGCCCACTACCGCGAGATGATCGCCACCGTCGACGAGGGCGTCGGGCGCATCCTCGCCATGCTCGAAGAGCGGGGTCTCCACGAGCGCACCCTCGTCTTCCTGACCTCCGACAACGGAGGGGTGTTCGCGGTCGCCCGCCACGAGCCCTTCAGGGGCTCGAAGGGGAGCCTGCGCGAGGCCGGGCATCGAGTGCCCACCATCGCCCGCTGGCCCGGGCGGATCCCGGCGGGCCAGGTCACCGACACCACGGCCATGACCATGGACCTCTTCCCCACGTTCACCGCGCTGGCGCGACGGAAACTTCGGCGGAGCCGCAGGATCGACGGCGAGGATCTCCGGTCCATCCTGCTGGGCGAGGGGGAGCTCCGACCCCGTACGCTCTTCTGGCGCCAGGGGTCGGACCATGCGGTGCGTCGGGGGCCGTGGAAGCTCCTCTTCGAGAAGCAGCGTCTCTTCCTGTTCGACCTCGAGAACGACCCGGGGGAGCGCACGAACCTCGCGGAGGCCCACCCGGATCTCGTCCTGGAGCTGCAGGCCCGGTTCGCCGCATGGGAGCGCAACGTCGATCGGCCGTCGCCGCGTTGGTGGCTGGCCCACTCCCGAGCAGGAGTCCACCCGCAAGCGCCCCTCGCCGCGTACCCGCCGAGGTGATCTCGGCCGGGTGGGATCTGCCGGATACTACCCTCCGGCAGGAGCCGGGCACACGAGGATGGCGATGATCAGCAACCTCGAGCACGTGCGAGCTGTGGAAAGCCACGCGGCAGATCGGATGACGCGCATCTTTGTCGCTGAACGGGAGCGAGCGGAGTGAGTGCTGGACGCGTCTCGTGGCATTGGGTCGCGGGAATGACGGTGTTGCTGGGCGCCGCCTCGGCGAGCGCGCAGGTGCAGTCGATCGATCGCGGGGGTCTGGGCAACAGCGCGTCGCGGAACTGGCCGGCCGGCACCTGGGAGGTCGCCGCCCTGCTCCTCGACAGCAGCGGCCAGCCGGTCGGCGGGCTCTCGGCCGGCTTCACGGTCACGCTGTTCGGGACCACCTACCCCGCCTTCGTGACCGTCGACATGGTCACTGCGGCACCGGACACCTCGCACACGATCCGCGTCTACCGGGTGCAGGGCACGCTCGAGCCCGGCACCTTCGGCGCAGACTACGCCGACTACTCCTGTGACGCCGGCGGCGGCATGATCGAGGAGTTCTGCGACGCAGCCAGCAGCGGATCGCCCATCGACGGCAACGGCGCCCTGAGCCAGGAGGACTTCCTCGGTACGGGCACCGTGCCGGGCGGCGGCAAGGGCGTCGGTCGGCTCACCCGCAACGGCCTCGGCAACAGCCCATCGCGGAACTGGCCGGCCGGCAACTGGGAGGTGGCGGCCTTCCTGATCGACGGCAAGGGCCGGCCGGTAGGCGACCTCTCCGCCGGCTTCTCGGTGACGCTCTCCGGTACCACGTATCCCGCCTTCGTGAACGTCGACATGCTCGCCTCCCCGCGGAGCGCCTCCTCCCGGATCCGCGTGCTGCGCAAGCAGGGCAGCCTCACGGGCCCGGAGGACCTGAACGCCGAGTTCGCCGACTTCTCGTGCGACGACGGCACGGGCGGCATCGTGGCCCACTGCGACGCCGAGTCGGCCGCGTCTCCGATCGGCGGCGGCATCGGCTTCCTCGGCGACGCCGACTTCTCCCCGACGGTCCCCTTCCCGCCCGTGCCCTCCCTCCACCGCGTGGGCGTCGGTCTGCTCGTCGCCTTCCTGCTCGCCGCGGGGGCCGCGCGGGGGGCCCGGTCCGCCCCGGCTCGGGGCCGGGAGCGGCGGGAGTAGCGAGATCCGGCGGCGGGGAAGCCCCTGAGCCCACGCGATTCGGAGCGCGCTGCCTCGCCATGCCGGCCCGGGCAGGATGACCGCCCCTGACACGGCTGCGGCGTAGATTCGACGATGGAGGAGCTGCGATGGACACGTCGGACTCCGCTTGCCACGATCTCGCGGTTGCAGACGCCACCGAGCCCGCCGAGGTCCGACTCGCCGAGCTGTCGCGGGCGGCCGGTCCGCTGCGGCGCGTGCTGGCAGCGCTGGCCGGGCGGCTGGTCGAGCGCCGCCGATTCGAGCCGCTCGGCTATGCGCGGCTCGGCGACTACGCGCGCGAGCGCCTCGGCGTCTCCGCGCGCACGGTGCAGGAGCTGGCGCGGGTCGAATCCCGGCTCCTCGAGCTTCCGCGGCTCGAGGCGGCTCTCGTTTCGGGGCGGCTGCCGTGGAGCAAGGTTCGCCTCCTTGCCCGCTTCGTTACCACGGAGGACGAGGGGGACTTCATCGCCCGGGCTGAGGGCGTGAGCGTGAGGATGCTCGAGCGCGAGCTGCGGGCCGTCGACCGAGGGCAGCTTCGGGCGGGTGGCTCCACGGCACCGGATCCCGGCGACGACGAGGAGTCGATCGAGGTGCTGACGCTGAGCGCCCCGATGGGGCTGGTCTTCAAGTGGCGCCGGACCTGCCGCTACGCCGAGAAGGTCGCCTGCGAGCCAACCCTGCCCGGGGGCGTCCTCGAGTGGGTCACCGCCGAGGCGATCTCGGGGCTAGGGGGCGGGCTGGAGGAGGGGGTCCCCGATCCCGGCAATCGCGAGCCGGAGACCTTGATCGAGCGCGAGCCCGAGAGCTCAGGGGTAGAGGAGACGGAGGAAGCGGCAAGTGTGTGCGCACCCCACGCGGCCGCGGCGAATGGACCAACCGAGGAAAGCCCGCCGCCAGCGCCCGAGTTCCCGCGCTTCCTGCGTGCCGTGCTCGAGGGCATCGACAAAGCCGACGCCCACGAGCTCGACGCCCGCCTGCGCCAGGCCGTAAGGCTCGAGCAGCGGCTCGAGGCCGAGGTGGCGCCCCTGCTCCGCGAAGTGACGGCCGCCGAGTACGAGTGGCGCGACCGCTACCAGACGCTCGCCGCCTACGCCCGCGAACGCCTCGGCATGTCGCCCCGCAAGGCGCGGGCGCTGCTTCGTCTCGAGCGCGCCGGAGACCTCTGCCCGGAGCTGCGCGCCGCCTACCGCGACGGTGCCCTCTCCTGGGTACAGGCCCAGGCGGTCGCCCGCCTGGTGATCGGCGGCGAGGGCGAGAACCGACACCTCACGGCCTGGGTGAAGTGGGCGCAGGGCGTCACGGTGCGCCGTCTCGAGGAGACCGTCCGCGAGGCCCTGCTCGCCCTCGAGGCCGACCCGACCGGGCTGCGGTCCGTGGAAGACCCGGAGCAGGTCACCCCGGAACAGGTAGGCCCCGAGCGGCAAACGTGTGCGCGACCCAGGCACCCGGAAGAGAACATCCGCCTGCGGGTGAGGGCGCCGCGTGAGGTCGCTCGCCTCGCGCGCGACGGTGGCGCTGCACGATCCCGGGCTGCACGTCGCGGCGCAACTTGCACCTGCACCACATCCGCTTCCGCTCGGCCGGGGGCGGCGACGAGCCGGAGAATCAGACGACGGTGTGCGCCTTCCACCACCAGCGGGGCGTGCACGCGGCGCGTCTGCGCATCGGCGGGCAGGCTCCCGACGGGCTCTAGTTCGAGCTCGGCACCCGCGAGGGGCGGCCCCCGCTGGTGCGCTACCGCTCGGGGGACCGGGTGACGTAGCTCAGGCCAGCGCCGTCCAGGCCAGGATGGCGAGGCCCACCGCCCAGGTGTAGTAGGCGAAGCGGTGGAAGCCGCGGCTGTCGAGGAGGCGGACGAAGGCCCAGATCGCGAGCAGGCCCGACACGAGCGCGGCGGCGCCACCCAGGACGAGCGGCGCCGTGTGCGCGGCCGGTGCGGCATTCAGCTCCGGCAGCGAACGCACGGCGGCGCCCGTGATGGCCACGCTGCCCGCCAGGAAGGAGAACTCCGCGGCCGCCCGGGGCGACACGCCGAGCGCCAGCGCCGCGGCCACGGTGGAGCCGCTGCGCGAGACGCCCGGAAAGATCGCCACGGCCTGGGCGCAGCCGATCCACCAGGCGGCCGACCAGCCGGGCTCGTCGTGGTCGGCCGTGTCCGCCGTGCGCCGGGTGGTCCAGAGCGCGGCGCCCGTCAGCAAGAGCCCCGCGGCAGCGGCCCGGGGCGACTCGAACTGGGCCTCGAAGAAGTCGCCCAGCAGCAGCACGGCGAGCACCGCCGGCACCGTCGCCACGGCCAGCTTGCCAACGTAGCGGATTTCCTCGGGGCGCCCCGCCAGCACACCGGCCAGCAGCGCGGACACCCGGCGCCGGTAGAAGAGCAGCACCGAGCCCAGCGTGGCCACGTGCACCGCGATCTCGAAGAGGAGGCCCTCCTGCTGCGCGCCCAGGAGCGACTGGAGGATCACCAGGTGACCCGAGCTCGAGACCGGCAGGAACTCCGTCAGCCCCTGCACGACGCCGAGCAGCAGCGCCTCGAGCCCCCCCACGTGAGCCGCCCGGGCTCAGGCGCCGCCGGCTGCCGCCGGGGACGGAGCCTCGCGGCCCGACCGCTGCCGCCGGCCCAGCCAGTGGCGTGAGCGGGCCACCACCAGATAGGTCGCCGGGACGATGAAGAAGGTGAGCAGCGTGGAGAAGGCCACGCCACCGAGCACCGCGATGCCGAGCGGTGCCCGCGCGTCGCCGCCCGCGCCCCGGCCGAGGGCGATCGGGAGGATGCCCATCATGGTGGCCAGCGCCGTCATCAGGATCGGCCGGAAGCGGGTGCGCGCCGCCTGCTCCACGGCCTCCTCGAGCGCCAGGCCGCGCTCGCGGAGCTGGTTGGCGAATTCGACGATCAGGATGGAGTTCTTGGTCACGAGGCCCACGAGCATCA
>JAAUXZ010156947.1_pt1 | contig 12671 bp, 12 predicted proteins | sample 7278131 | NCBI WGS metagenome assembly JAAUXZ01 (sample SAMN14350119, study PRJNA611818) | marine sediment metagenome | isolation source: surface marine sediment (3m) | place: French Polynesia: Moorea | collected 2018-08
AAAGTCTGAAAGTACTTCGAGTGCGTCAGATCGTGTTACTGCCCAGCTAAAAGTATCGGCATCGCCTATATGCCCTGGATAAGTTCGCTTGACCAGATCCATGACCTGTCGTGTGATTTTATCCGCTGCAAAGCCCCGTTGCTTCGGGACCGAGATCTGCTTAGGCAATGCCTTACGGTTTTCTGCATCATAGTTCCACTGCCCACCAACCGGTTCATTGCCCTGCATGAGCCATCCGGTTTTCTGTCGCATCATCCGGTAGAAGTATTCAAGACGCAGTCCCTTGCGATTCCTGCACCAGTCCTGAAAAGACGCTCTTGAGCAAAGAAAGCGGTCATCCTCCCTGACCTCTACCGGAATACTGAAATGGCTCTGCCATGAGTGAATCATCTCACTGACACGCCATTCACCAGGCTCAGTGATGACAATTTTTTTCACACCAGAACGTTCTAATGCCCTGCCAACCTCACCGGTAAAACTGCCAGTATTTTCCTTACTTTCAAGCTCGACGTATTGAACGGTTATGCCATCTGCCCGTAACTCATGGGCAAAATGACGCATGGCCGAAAGGATAAAGACAATCTTCTGCTGATGATGTGGAACATAGGTGGTCTCTTCCCGGACCTCAACCATGAGTACCGTGTCATGATTCGTATCAATATCCTGCAGAGACGTCATTGAACGACTCAGCTGATCACCCAGAATAATTCTCAGTGCACTCATAGTATTTATTGCTTAGCCGTTTATATGGCGGGATTGACGACAACGTTGTGAACAGTACTTCACGTCATCCCAGCAGGACTGCCATTTTTTTCGCCATGTGAATGGCCTGCCACAGGTCTTGCAGATTTTAGTCGGAAGATCTGATTTCTTTCTCATCGAGGTGACGGTCAGGACTCAGTACGCACCGATGACCGACCTCCGTCGATGCCTATGATCTGCCCGGTAATCCAGTCGGAATCGGGGCTTATCAGGAAGGCCGCCATCTTTGCGATGTCTTCAGGTGTGCCCAGGCGTTTCATCGCATGCAAACTGGCTATGGAGGCAGCCATCTTCTCATTGGACAGTATTGAGGCAGCGAGGTCTGTCTGCGTTAATGAAGGGGCAATGGCATTGACGCGTATACGAGGTGCCAGCTCTGCGGCCAGCGATACGGTGAGTCCACTAACCGCGCCTTTAGCCATACCCACGGAGGCATGGAATGGAAAACCCTGCTGGGCGGCTATACTGGAAAACAGCACGATGGATGAAGGCTTATTACCTTTCTTTAGCAAAGGCAGGCAGGACTGAACTGCAAGCGCAGCACCCATCGCATTGATGCTGAAATCATTCAGAAAGTCCTGTGCCTTTAATCGATTTAGACTTGCCAGGTTGATTGTACCGACAGCATAGATCAGACCATCAAGTGAATCACCAACCTCGCTGGCAACCCTGTCAAAGAGGTCTGGCTCGTTGATATCTCCAACCGTGTATGAGGCATCCACCTCATCAGCTACCGACGAGAGCCTCTGCTCATTTCTGCCAACCAGATGAATCTGATAACCTCGTTGACTGAGTAATCTTGCAGTTGCAGAACCAATTGAACCGGAACCACCATAAATAAGTACTTTTCCTGGCATCACTTACCCCACCACAGTTTTGTTATCTAAGTCCTGATGGGTTTGATGACAGATGATGAGCGAATAAGTTGCCTTAAACTGAGATCGACCCTGATCAGGATCAGCATAAGCAGCTGCCGGTTTCAGACCTTCAGCCAGATCATGAGGTCATGATGCAACCTGGACTCGATTCCGCCCGGCCTGCTTGGCTTCGTAAAGTGCCATGTCAGCGCGTGACATCAGCTCTTTTTCCAATTCATTCTGAATTAACATCGCCACACCAAAGCTACTGGTGACCTGGCCGACATCTTCAAATTGATGGGATGCAATGGCAAAACGTATGCGCTCGGCAAGTTCACTAGCACCCTCAAGGCCAGTGTGGGAACAAATGATCAGGAATTCTTCACCGCCCCAGCGACCTGCCACGTCGGTAGTCCTGATTTTTTTGCGGATAATATCTGCTACTTCAACCAGAACTGCATCGCCCGCCTGGTGGCCATAGGTATCATTGACCTTCTTGAAGAAATCGATATCCAGAAGAATGACTGACAATGGATCATGATATCGGTTAGCCCTGTTTATCTCCTCGTCAAGCGTCTTATCAAGCTTCAGACGATTATTGAGCTGGGTTAGGACATCTGTGATTGATAACTGCTCAATCCGTTTTTTATCCGTAATATCCTGCCGGAAAGCAACATAGCCGCTTATGTCGCCCCGATTATCAAACTGAGGCTCAATGTTGACATCAACCCAGTAGGCACTCCCATCTTTCGCACGATTCTTGATTTCACCCTGCCATGACTTTCCCTGTTTAATGGTACTCCACAGTTCTTCATACAGGGCCCTGGGCATATCCGGATGCCGCACTATGCTGTGGGGATGGCCAATCAATTCACTCTCGCTGTACTGGGAGATCTTACAGAATGCATCTGAGGTATAGGTGATGATGCCATGTTCATTGGTATGCGAGGTGATGACATATTTATCCACCAGGTCGACATAGCGTTGCAGTTCATCAGTCGCATTACTCAGTTCTTCAGTCCGCTTCTCCACGGTCTTCTCGAGGTTTTCATACGATGCCAGCAGGGCAGTCTGAATCCGCCTGATATGAAAAAGAACAAGAACGGACATGACTAGTGAGATACCCGCCACCAGGGTTATCAATACATAGCCTTTTGATTTTGTATCGACTGCCTTGGCCTGCGCCGATCTTGAGACCTCCTCGATGCGTTCCTGCTCCTTTTCGATCATCTCGCTAAATGATTCGATCATACGTCCCTGGCCCGGGAGCACCGTGAGATAGAGTATCCTCCTGGCCTGGTACTTATCTGCCGGATCATCATTCATTGCCAGTTGCACCGCCTTTCTCTGCGCCGGCAATATGGCTGTGACGATCTCAGGATGCTCTTCAAGCAGAACTTTACGTTCGTTGTCCGTCAGTTCCAGGGCAATCAGTTCTTCTCGCAATCTTGCGAACCGCCCTGCCAGCTTATCGAGTTCAAGGCTTAACTCATCCTGTTCAAACGGATCAGACTCATCGATGATCTGATTGGTTATGCGGGTGCGTGATCTTGCGACTTCCATGAGTTCACTGTTCAGCCGCATTTTATGGCTATCGAGGGAACCCTGAGCAATTGCAACCTCCATTTCATTAAGAAACTTCACGTAATTAAATGAAAGGACCAGAATCAGGTAGAAAAAGATAAATAAGGTGACCGCGACCAACGGGACAACATTGTTGCCTGAGACGATATTTCTCAATGATTTCAATTTGAGCATGTACTCAGGAGTCCGTCGGTAAGAATATAGTTTTTCTGACGGTTATGATTATTAATCTATTGTTTTCACTATTCAATTTAGATTTTTGATAGAAAAAACAGACTATTCATTGACGTGAATGGCTACAGACGGACCAAGAACACATAAGCCCATGTTTTTATTTGACTTATGTGTATTTTACGGGGGATTATCAAAAATTAACTGGCCGCATTGGCAGTTCAGTCGGAGTGGGAGGACAGATTGGACATTGCCGCCTTGAGATAATCGAACATGGACCACAATGTGAGTACTGCAGCAAGGTACAGCGTAACAATCCCCAGTTCATAGATTGGCAACCCAAACAGAGGCTGCTGATACAGCAGCAGTAGTAAGGCTATGATCTGCAGTGTGGTCTTCACCTTGCCAAGATAGGAGACCGCAACCTTGCTGCGCTGGCCTAATTCGGCCATCCACTCTCTCAGGGCAGAGATGGTTATTTCACGACTGATAATAATAATGGCGGGAATGGTCATCCAGATACTCGCAGCATCCGCTGCGATGAGAACGAGCACGGCCGCTACCATGAGCTTATCGGCAACAGGATCGAGAAACGCCCCCATCTTGGAAACAACGGACATTTTCCTTGCCAGGTAGCCATCCAGCCAGTCCGTCAGACCTGCAATGCCGAACAGGATAGCCGTTGCCGGGCGCGCCCACTCAAAAGGAAGATAAAATACAACAATCAGCAGCGGAATGACCGCGATGCGGAAAAGAGATAACCAGTTTGGCAGGCTGCTAGACATTAATGAAAACTATCGTATATGAGTTGGGCTAATTTATTACTGATTCCAGGAATCTTGGCTATCTCTTCCGAGCTTGCTTTACTGACACCCTGGATTCCTCCAAAGTGCTTGATCAGGGTCTGCCGCCGTTTTGGCCCAAGACCGGGTATATCTTCCAGTACCGAACGCTGTCTTGCCTTTCCCCGACGCTGACGATGCCCGGTAATGGCAAAACGGTGGGCCTCATCACGTATATGCTGAATGAGATGCAAGGCCATTGAATCAGCAGGCAGTATAATCGGCTCACTCGAGCCACTCAATATGAGTTTCTCAAGCCCGGGGCGACGACCTTCCCCCTTGGCGACGCCGATGATGACTACACCTTCGACCTGCAGTTCTTCCAGCACATCTGTTGCCTGGCTTACCTGCCCTTTTCCACCATCTATGAAGAGCACATCGGGCAGCTTGCCCTCACCCTTCTTGATCCGTGTATATCGCCTCAGCAACGCCTGTCGCATTGCAGCATAGTCATCACCGGGTTCGATGCCTTCAATGTTAAAACGTCGATAATCTGATTTAAGCGGACCTTCCTCATTAAACACCACGCAGGATGCTACCGTTGCCTCACCCTGTGTGTGGCTGATGTCAAAGCATTCCATGCGTTGTGGCGTCTCACTCAGGGATGCCTCATCCTGCAAAGACTCAAGACGTTGTTGCATACCTGCGCGTGAATTCAGGCGTGAACTGATGGCCTGCTCTGCATTCTTGCGCGCGAGGTCTAGCCATCTTGCCCGCTCACTGCGAACACTGGAGGCGATGGTCACCTTACGCCCTCTTCGTTTGGTAAAGACCTCCTCGAGTAGTTCCTTCTGGGTAACTGCATGGCTCAGAATGAGCTCGTCCGGAAGATCTCTCGCCAGGTAATACTGGCCAAGAAAGGCCTGCAGGATTTCCTCAACCGGCATATCCTCGGTATTGTCCGGAAAGAAGTTCTTATTACCCAGGATATTGCCACCGCGAATGGTAAACACCTGAACACAGGCCAGTCCCTGTTCCTGAACAAGCACAACCAGGTCGAGGTCCCGATCGCTACCGCTGACATACTGCCTGTCAGTGATCTTGCGCAGACTGTTGATCTGGTCACGCAGTTCAGCGGCCTTCTCATAATCAAGCTTATGTGCGGCCTGCTCCATACGCTCTACCAGGTCATGAATGATCTCATCACTGCGGCCCTGTAGAAACTGCAGGGCATGCTGAATGTCCGCGGCATAGTCCTCTTCGGTGATGAGCCCAACGCAGGGGGCTGTGCAGCGGTTGATCTGATATTGCAGACAGGGGCGCGATCGATTGCGGTAAAAGCTGTCTTCACACTGACGCACACGAAACAGCTTCTGCAGAAGATTGAGGGTCTCCCTGACCGCACCGGCACTTGGATATGGCCCGAAGTACTGTCCCTTGCCACGTTTACTGCCCCGATGATACGCCAGCCTTGGAAATGTATCGGCGGTAGAGACATAGATATAGGGATAACTCTTGTCATCACGTAAAAGCACGTTATAACGTGGGCGATGTTCCTTGATGAGCGTATTCTCGAGGATCAGCGCCTCTGCCTCAGTATTGGTCAGGGTAATCTCAATATCACTGATCTGAGAGACCATGGAACGAATACGCGCATCGGGATGCTGCTTCTGGAAATAGCTGCTTACACGTTTCTTTAGATTTTTTGCTTTTCCAACATATAAGATCTGCCCGGTGGCACTCATCATGCGATAGACACCCGGGCTGGTGCTTAATGTCCTCAGGAAGGCCTTTGCGTCGAATTCGACTGTAGGCTTATCGGTCATACCTGCTGAAGGATATCCTGTGCATCACGGAACACGGCCCTGAACATGTCTTCAGTCAGCCGCCTGGTCTGAGTGTTGTATCGACTGCAGTGGTAGGAATCAATCATGATGAGGCCGGAGGGCAGCTCATGCCGATGTGCGTGACCAAATTTATAGGCACTAAGTTTAAGACCCTGGGCCCGCAGAATTGCATTATGCGCGATCGAACCCAGGGCGATAAGCACGCTACCGGCAGACATGCCATCGAGCTCGGCTTTGAGGAACTGGTTACAGACCCGGATCTCTTCAGTGCTCGGTTTGTTCTGTGGGGGAAGGCATTTAACTGCATTGGTTATTCTGCAGTTGAGGAGTTCGAGACCATCATCTGCACTCAGGGATTCTGCTGCTGTGCTTAACCCAAAGTCATACAAGGTCTGATAAAGCAGGACGCCAGCATAATCACCGGTAAAAGGGCGCCCGGTGGCATTGGCACCGTGTTTACCAGGTGCAAGGCCTACGATCAGCAGGCTGGCATCTTTTGCGCCAAACGCAGGTACGGGTTTGCAGAAGTAATCAGGGTGCTGCTCCTGAACTTCATCAAGGAAACCGGCAAGCCTTGGGCATTGCCGACATTCTGGATCAAATACCTGGCCCATCATTGAAGGCGCTATTTAGCACCCCATTCACTGTAAGGAGATTTTGCCAGGCAGGAATTGTAATAACGCTCATCTTCTGTCACTTCCTTACCAGCCCAGGGTGGCATATCAAAGGTCTGATCCACAGCATCAAGCTCAATCTCGGCCACAACCAGACCTGTATTTTCACCTTCGAATACGTCGATCTCCCAGGTAAGGCCATGGTAGTCCACGTAAAAGCGGGTCTTCTCAATCAGGGGCTTATCACACAGCTGATCGAGTAATTCGGCGGCATCGGCTTCAGGGACAGGATATTCATACTCCAGTCGACTTGCGCCAATTGTGGCACCCTTGATATTCAGGAAGGCATCATGATCGGAGATGCGTATACGAACAGAAGAGGCAGGACAGCTACCTAGGTAACCCTGCCGGTAACGGACCTGTTTAAGAATCTTCTCCTGTCGCCAGCTTTCATCACGAAGGAGAAATTTACGCTCAATTTCAGTAGCCATCAGAACTTGAGTAGCGCTGACCCCCAGGTAAAGCCCCCACCAAAGGCCTCCATCAGTAGGGTCTCTCCCTTCTTGATGCGGCCATCTCTGACGGCCTCATTCAGCGCCAGGGGTACCGAGGCTGCCGAGGTATTACCATGCTCATGTACTGTCACAACGACATGATCCATGTTCATTTTCAGCTTTCTGGCTGTAGCCTGGATAATTCGAATATTGGCCTGATGCGGAATAAGCCAGTCAATGTCGGATTTCTCCAGCTGATTGGCCTCCAGAGTCTCATCGACAATGCGTCCGAGGGTATTTACGGCCATTTTAAAGACCTCGTTACCCTTCATCGTGATATGTGCCTCACCCTGCTCCAGCTGCTCAAGACCGTTAGATACTCCGTAGGGTACAGTCAGCAGGCTTTCATAGGCACCATCGGCATGGAGGTGGGTAGACAGGATGCCCGCTTCTTCCGAGGCCTCAAGGACCACGGCACCGGCACCATCACCAAAAAGGACGCAGGTCGTACGATCAGTCCAGTCAACGATTCGTGACAGCGTCTCGGCACCAATTACGAGGGCACATTTGGCAGAACCGGTGCGAACAAATTTATCCGCAACGCCGATGGCATATACAAAGCCGGTGCATACGGCCTGTACATCGAATGCTGCACAGCCCTGGATACCCAGGCGCTGCTGGAGCAGGCAGGCAGTGCTGGGAAAGATTCGATCAGGTGTGGTTGTTGCAACAATGACCAGGTCTATGTCATCAGGACCCTTGCCCGCCATTTCCATGGCCTGCAGGGCCGCTTTTTCGGCCAGGTCGCAGGTCGTCTCACCCTCGACGACGACATGCCTTTTCTTGATTCCGGTTCGTTCTGTGATCCACTCATCAGAGGTATCAACCATCTTTTCCAGATCATGGTTGCTCAGAACTTTCTCTGGCAGATAACCGCCAGTTCCGGTGATTCTTGCGTAGGTCATGAATCTATGTGTCCGTTTTCCAGCATCTGTTCGATGTGTTTCCTGATCTTCTCATGGATATTATTCTTGGCTTCCAGCCTTGCGATCTTGATCGCATTGGCAAAGGCAACGGCATCTGAGCCTCCATGGCTCTTGATTACTATACCCTGCAGGCCAAGCAGACTGGCGCCATTATAGCGCCGGGGATCCACTCGCTTTCTCATCGATTTGAGCAATGGCCACGAGATGAGTGCAATCAGTTTAGCGTAAAAACTGCTGGTAAATTCTTCTTTGAGGTATCGGGAAATCAGCTTAGCGACGCCTTCAATCGACTTGAGGGACACGTTACCGACAAAACCATCACAGACAACGACATCAACGTCGCCCATGGTGATGTCATCCCCTTCAACAAAGCCGATGTAATTGAGGTCACTGCTTTTGAGCATTTCCCCCGCGCCCTTGACCTTGTCGTTGCCCTTGAAGGCCTCCTGGCCCATATTCAGGAGACCAATGCGTGGACTGGCAATCTGATCGACTGCTGTGGCCAGTTCAGCACCCATAACGGCAAACTGGTAAAGCTGTTCGGAAGATGCGTCTACATTCGCCCCCAGATCAAGCATATGCGTCTGACCGGCAACGGAGGGAATGGTCGCTGTAATGGCGGGACGATCTATGCCGGGCAGCATTTTGAGAACAAACTTGGCGGTGGCCATCAGGGCACCGGTATTACCGGTACTAACACAGGCGTGTGCTTTTTCTTCCTTGACCAGGTTGATCGCGACGCGCATGGAAGAATCCTTCTTCTTGCGCAATGCCAGCTTGGGCAACTCATCCATGCCCACCACTTCGGATGCATGCTGGATTTCCAGGCGTGCGGCATCCTTCACCTGATACTGCGACACAGCCTGCTGAAGTAATGCCTCATCACCCACCAGGATTAACTCTATGTCCTGGAATTCAGCGAGTGCTTTCACCGCAGCTTCCACAACAATAGCGTGCCCCAGGTCACCACCCATCGCATCAAGTGCAATTCGGTAGTTATCGGTCATGTATCCACCCTTTAAGCAGTCAGCCCACTATCGACCAACTTATTTTATTCCTAACAAACAAAATCGCGGGAATTAATCCCGCGATTTCGATAAGCCACTGTTTCTAAAGTAAAAGACTTACTCTTCGTCGGTAGCTTTTGGTTTGATTACCTGGCGACCACGGTAGTAACCATCAGGTGAAACATGATGACGCAGATGCGTCTCACCGGTCGTGCTATCTACTGAGGTCGTAGAAGCCTTCAGCCCATCATGTGCGCGGCGCATGCCACGACGTGAAGGGGTCTTTTTGTTCTGCTGAACTGCCATTGTCTTACTCCAGAATACAAATCAGTGTTTAGTCTTTAACTCGCTCAACACTGAGAAGGGGTTCTCTTTCTTCTCCTGCTGAGCCTCATCTTGCTCAAAATCAGCATGAAGATACTGGCTGGCTGATTCATCACAGTCTTCCTCACGCTCATGTCGTGGGATCAACGGTAAAGACAGCATCAACTCATCTTCAATAAAATCTCTGAGGAATAACTCCTCAGGGACGACGGCGGTATCGATCTCATTCTGCAACTGGGTTGCCTCAGCATCGCTGGGCACAATTGCAAGATGAATATCTGATGTCACCGAATAATCCATGGGGCCAAGGCAACGCTGGCATATCAGCACCAGATCCGCCTCGATATGCCCATCCAGCTCGGCATACCCCTGGGGTGAACGATTGAACTCAAATCTCACTTTCACATGTCCTTCTGCCTGCTCAACCGCTTCAACCAGGCGTGGCATCTTTTCAAGGGCATAAGCCCCTTCAAGGATCCGTCGTTGATCGGCAAGCCGGTAAGGATCTATGCGTTCAGGCAATCGCTCGGACATAACCTGAGGATTTTACGCGGTCTATAGACGATTTGTCAAAGCAAGATAAGCCATTTCTTTGCTTATTTCAGGGCCTTACATCGACTATACTGCCCCACTTCGCCATCGATTTGCCCTGACAATGAGTCTCCCGAACATTACATTAGCCTCTACCTCGCCCTTCAGACGTGAATTGCTTGAACGCCTGTGCATCCCATTTGAGACCAGTGCGCCCGATTTTAATGAGACACGGCTCGAGAGTGAGACCCCGGAAGAGATGGTTAAGCGGCATGCGCTGGGCAAGGCCCGGGCGATCTCACAGGATTCAGGGCTGGTGATTGGTTCTGATCAGTGCGCAGAGCTGGATGGCAATATCCTGGGCAAACCTGGTGGTCATGCCGAAGCCGTGGCTCAGTTAAGGGCCTCCTCGGGACGCACTGTCCGGTTTCATACCGGTCTCTGTCTGCTCAATGCACAGACCGGACAGTATCAGGTGGAGAACGTGGTATTTGATGTCAGCTTCAGAGAACTGAGCGACTCCCAGATACAGAATTACCTGACGAAGGAAAAGCCCTACCAGTGTGCTGGCAGCTTCAAGTCAGAGGCCCTGGGCATCACACTGTTTGAGGCTATGCGGGGTGAAGACCCAACAGCCCTGATTGGCCTGCCACTGATCAGCCTGACCTCTATGCTGGCAAACGAAGGGATTGTACTTCCGCTGGATATGGAGACTGACTAGACGTCAGGATTGACCTCGTCGGCCCACTCCTGGGCCTGGTTAAAGCAACCATGCAACTGAGCCATGCTCAGGTCACTAGAGATTTCTTCGGGCATAGACTGTTCAAGCGCAATCGCGGTCATTAGCATATCGCCCATTTCACCAGTATGCCTGACCAGGCCATCTTTCATCTGCGCCGTGATCGGTAATGGCTCAATCAGCTCTTCTAGCGAGGTATCCATCAGGACATCGATTGCGGAGAGCAGTCCAACCGTGAAGTAACTGCCGGGATCGGACTTCCCGGCCATCTTACTGGCCAGTTCACAGAATTTCGCCCTGCTCAGCATGACCACAAATAGTTCAGGCGACTTTTCCCCGAGATCGATGCCGGACAGGGTCATGACCATCACCCAGTGCCTGATGAGGTCCAGTCCAAGTAGCGCCAGGGCCTGCTCAACAGAACTGACCTCGGCCTTGAGTCCTACGGCGGGCGAATTGACATACTTGAGCGTCTTGACCGAAAGAGCGGCATCCCTGGAGATGATTTCCCCCAGCTCAGCCATGCTGACATCAGGATCAGTGACCTTACTGATCAGCTCGAGAATGGCCACCTTATTAGGCGGAATAGACTTGACCGATACGGTGCTTGGGCGAGCAAAGAAGAAGCCCTGGAAATAATCAAAACCCAGGTCCTGGAAGACATTGAACTCCTCGGGCTTTTCTACCTTTTCCGCCAGGAATTTAACCGGGTATGCACTGAGCAGTTCCATCTGCTTCCTGACACCTTCCACGCCCAGGGACAGGACATCAAGTTTGATGATATCCGCCAGTTCAACGAAGGGTATGAGTTCATCCCTGAAGACAAAATCATCAAGCGCAATGGTATAGCCCATCGCTTTTAACGATCTTAGCTTGTCGACAACTTCCTCAGTTGGTCTGACCCATTCAAGTACCTCCAGTACACATTGTTCTGGCAATACAGCGACGATGTTTTCATTAAGCAGCAGGTTCTCTGTCAGGTTTACAAAGGCAAGGTGTTTACCAACTATACGTTCAATGCCAATTTCTGAGAGCGTATTAAAGAGGACCTGGCTGGAAGCAACATCCTTACAGGTGGATTCTGCATTGTTGCCCTGGGAGTCCCGATAGAGCAGTTCATAGGCATGTGTTCTGAGTTTCCGATTGAAAATCGGCTGACGGCCTACAAAGAATTCTGCACCCATTCTAGATCTCTCTCGCGTATTTAGGCTGTTGCCTGCGCACGGACATCGTCTGCCCATGACATGGCTTCCATATAGATATCTGACATCTGCGCGTTGGAGAGCCCCTTATATGCACCCTCCTCTACGATGCCTGATTCCATGTCCATCACTGCGTGCAGTGCGGCACCCAAATCCCCTTTAAGACTCAGGAGTGCATCCTGAATATCCTGCGCGAGTGGCAGATAACCCAGGACATCTTCCATCGTACTTTCCATCATGACATCGAGGGCAGAGAACAGACCAACAGTGAAGAAAGCAGCGGGATTCTCTTCGCCTGCCTGCTGAGCTATGAGCTCACAGGCCTTGGCCCGGGTCAGAAGCGTCGTAATGAGTTCATCAGGCCGCCCTTCTGTCTCAAGGTCGGCAAGCGCCATGATGGACACCCAGTACTTGATCATTTCCACTCCAAGCAGAACCAGGGCCTGCTTGATCGATTCAATCTCGCGAGAAAGACCATTCATGGGCGAGTTAATGTACTTCAGGACCTTAACGCTCAGCGACACATCCTGCTGGACGAGATCACTCAACTCATCCATTTTGACATTCGGGTCATTAACCTTGGCCAGCAGCTGAAGGACGGTCATCTTGTTAGCGGGCACCCGCTTGGATGAGACAACAGAGGGCTTGGCGAAGAAATAACCCTGGAAGTAATTAATCCCCAGGTCCTGGTAGATATTGAACTGCTGCGGGGTTTCAACCTTCTGCGCAAGTACCTTGGCACCAATCTTATGCACCAGGGCAACATGCTTC
>JAAUXZ010167277.1_pt1 | contig 12670 bp, 12 predicted proteins | sample 7278131 | NCBI WGS metagenome assembly JAAUXZ01 (sample SAMN14350119, study PRJNA611818) | marine sediment metagenome | isolation source: surface marine sediment (3m) | place: French Polynesia: Moorea | collected 2018-08
ATTCCCCGTAATGAGTTAGAAACACTCGTTGGGGGGCCAGTTCTGCAATACGTTTGACCGACGAGAAAGACATTTCTGCATCAAACTGGGCTGGCGAGCTCGTCGGTATCAATCCCCGAGGATGCTGCTTGAGGCCCTCGTATCCGAGGCCGAAGGTATCGCCAGTAAATATTCCACCGCTAAGCTCGTCGACAATACATATATGGTGCGGGGCATGTCCCGGCGTATCGAGGAAAGCCAGCGTTCGCGAACCCAGTGTAACGGTATCACCATCGTTTACCGCAGTGATCCGCCGCTCCTCGATGGGTTGAATGGTCCCGTAGTCGGCCTCTACCGCATTGTTGCCATAAACCGCGGTGACGCCCTGGATCAAGCGACTGGGATCCGCCATATGACGTGCGCCACGCGGGTGAACCAGCATTTCTGCCTCCGCGCACATAGACATCATTTCACCAGCGCCACCGGCATGATCAAGATGCACGTGCGTTGGAATAACGTATTTAACTTGCCCGGTGGAATAGCCCAGTTCTGCGAGCGTGGCCTGCAGGTTGCCAATTGAGTGTGTGGTACCACAATCAATGATAGCAAGTTCACCATTGTCTTCTAGCAGATAGAAGCTGGCCAGCGACTCATACTTGTGGAACGCCTCCAGGCAATAAACACCGAGACCCAGGGACTGATATTGTGGCATGACTAGCTGTGGTTTTCGGCCACGAATAACCAGGTATCAATTACGGTATCAGGATTCAGTGACATACTCTCGATGCCCTGATCCATTAGCCAACTGGCGAGATCGGGATGATCCGAAGGACCCTGTCCGCAAATGCCAACATATTTTCCCTTTGCCTTACAGGCTTCTATCGCCTGTTTCAACAGAGCCAGTACCGCAGGATTACGCTCATCAAAGGCTGAGGCTACCAGGCCTGAATCACGATCGAGACCCAGCGTCAACTGTGTGAGGTCATTCGATCCAATTGAGAAGCCGTCAAAATGCTCCAGAAACTCGTTAGCCAGAATGACGTTGGATGGGATTTCGCACATCATCATGACCTTGAAGTCATCCTCGCCACGTTTCAAGCCGTTTTCAGCCAGTGCAGCCAGCACTGCCTGTGCTTCCTCAAGAGTCCTCACGAAAGGAATCATAACGATGACATTCTTCAGACCCATGCCGTTACGCACCCTTTTGATCGCTTCGCACTCGAGATCGAAACAAGGTCGGAAGGCCTCGCTGATATATCGTGATGCACCGCGATAACCAATCATTGGGTTTTCTTCGTTTGGCTCATAAACGGAGCCGCCGAGCATGTGAGCATATTCGTTAGATTTAAAATCCGACATGCGCACAATGACTGTCTCCGGTGCAAAAGCAGCGCCCAGCGTCGATACGCCCTCGCGTAAGCGCTCTACGAAGTACTCCTTGGGACTTTCGTAACCCGAAATTTTATCGGCGATTTCGTCCTGCAGGTCCTTATCGAGTGTATCGAACTCCAGCAAAGCCCTCGGGTGAATACCAATCATCTGGCTGACAATAAACTCTAGACGGGCAAGGCCGATACCGTGATGCGGTAACTTGGCAAAGCTGAAAGCGCGTTCGGGATTACCCACATTCATCATGATCTTCACGGGAATCTCGGGCATTTTGTCCAGTTCATGGACCTGGTGATCGAACGCCAGTAATTCCGGATACACGTAACCTGTGTCACCCTCGGCGCAGGAGACGGTAACGTCTGAACCCGCGCTGATTACGCTCGTACAATCGCCGGTGCCAACAACGGCCGGGATACCAAGCTCTCTGGCAATGATGGCGGCATGACAGGTTCTGCCGCCGCGATTGGTAACGATCGCAGAGGCGCGTTTCATGATGGGTTCCCAATCAGGATCCGTCATGTCGGTAACCAGCACATCACCTTCTTCGATCTGATCCATTTGAGAGAGATCGCTGATGACCTTTGCGGTACCTTTACCAATGCGATTGCCGACCGCGCGGCCACTGCAGACTGAATCAGATTTCTGTTTAAGAACATATCGTTCAACTACCCGGCTAGCACGGGACTGCACTGTCTCTGGACGAGCCTGCACGATGAACAGTTCACCTGTCTCACCATCTTTGGCCCATTCGATGTCCATTGGGCGCCCGTAGTGCTTTTCAATGGTGACTGCCATGGCAGCCAGTTGATTGACCTCGTCATCGGTCACTGAAAACAGTTTGCGCTGATCTTCGCTGACTTCGACAGTTTTTACCGCCTCATGCGGTGAGTCGCCCTCGGAGTAAATCATCTTGATCAATTTGCTGCCGCGAGTTTTGTGCAGAATGGCATTGTTGCCGGTAGTTAAGCCTTCTTTATATACGTAGAACTCATCAGGGTTGACCGCACCTTGCACGACAGTCTCTCCAAGGCCATAACTGCCGGTAATAAAAACAACGTTTTCAAATCCTGACTCGGTGTCGATACTGAACATAACGCCACTGGATGCAAGATCACTGCGAACCATGCGCTGGACACCCGCCGAGAGCGCAACATCGGCATGTGCAAAACCCTGATGCACTCGATAGGAAATAGCGCGGTCGTTAAACAATGAAGCAAATACCAGACGAATGGAATGCAGCAGATTGTCGAGGCCCTGGATATTGAGGAATGTTTCCTGCTGGCCTGCAAACGAGGCATCGGGTAAGTCTTCGGCGGTAGCTGATGATCGCACCGCAACGGTGGCTTCAACACCGCCTTTGCTCATCTGCTGGTAAGCAGCGGTAATGTCATTCTGGATGTCGTCAGGAAGGTCAGAATCCATGATCCACTCACGAATCATTTTGCCTGTTGCTGCGAGGGCGTTGACATCATCCACATCCAGGGCATCCAGTGTTTCATGAATGCGATTTCGCAAGCCAGCTTCATCGAGAAATCGGTTGTAAGCTTCTGAGGTGGTGGCGAAACCACCGGGAACGGCAACACCCGATCCTGCCAGGTTGGAAATCATTTCGCCCAGTGACGCGTTTTTACCGCCGACCAGGTGGACATCTGACATGCCCAGTTGTTCTAGTGGAAGAATATTTTTAGTCATTGACTGTCCGAGGATTGTTAATGTTTTATAAGACCTTGTACCGGTAGCCGAGTAGTATATTGGCTCGCCTTAAATTTCCCAAATGAAACCACGGAGTGTTGATGGCCGACGACGTATTAAAAGTCTTTTTTGTATCAAACGGCACGGCTATCACGGCCGAAACTCTGGGCTCGAGTTTGCTGGCGCAGTTTCCACAATACCGATTTTCCAGCCGCACTATCCCGTTCGTCGATTCGCTGCAAAAAGTAAAAACTGTCATCGAGGAAATCGAATCCAGCGCCGGTTCCTCTGAGCAGTTGCCGCTGGTGATCTGTACTATGGACACAGCCGAATTGACCGAGGCCATACACAAAGCCAATGCCATCATCATTGATCCGTTTTCAGTATTTGTCCCGGAACTGGAAAACAAACTGCACGCCGAACATTTGCAGCCCGCCGAATCTCATCGCACCAGGGATCGTATGTTGTACGACTCTCGAATTAACGCGATTGAATTTTCTCTGATTCACGATGACGGCAGCAAGATCAGTAACTATCACCAGGCCGATGTGATTATAATTGGCGTATCACGATCCGGAAAAACGCCGGCGAGTTTGTATCTTGCACTGCAGTTTGGCATTAAAGCAGCAAACTATCCGATTACTGAAGAGGATATGGAGAATCCACTGTTGCCCGAGCCAATACGTGATTATCGGGACAAGCTGTATGGCTTAACAACCGATCCAAATCTGTTGGCCAGTATCAGACAAACCCGCAGACCAGACAGCCGTTACGCCTCGATGGCGCAATGTCGGCAGGAACTCAAGGCGGTTGAGGAAATGTTTTTACGACATCGTATACGTAACATTAATACGGCTTCGATGTCCGTCGAGGAAATAGCGGCCCGCATCATCAAGGACACGGGCATGAGCCGTCGATAGCGAGCTAATACGCCTCTTTCTGGTGCTGGTTGTTGTTGGTTCCCTCGAGAACCAGATGACGTTTATTCTGGCAGCGAGCGAATTCTTTGTGCCTGCAAACCTTTGGGTCCTTCATCGATATCGAATTCGACCTTCTGTCCGGAGGTGAGCTTTTTGTATCCATCCATCTCGATGGCAGAAAAGTGCGCGAAAATGTCCTGTTCGGTGTCTTCTTCGGTGTTCAGAAACCCGTAGCCCTTAACATTACTGAACCATTTGACAGTACCAATGGCCATATCTATCCCCAACTAGTTTTTATGAATGCCCGGTACGACCTTCTAACGAGGACTCCTGGACACGTTTTTTATGATATCCAAGCCTTGAATTATTTCAACCCTGACTATAATTTATAGCCTTACCTCAACCCCTGTATTTTTGCATGTCCGATCAGCATTTCGACGACGACGATACCCTGTTATTGCAGCGCACCCAGCCCAAGCTGGAAAAGCCGCCGTTGTTCAAGGTTATCCTGATAAATGATGACTACACGCCGATGGAGTTTGTCGTGCACGTGCTGGAAAGCATTTTCAATCATGATCGCGAAAATGCCACAAGGATCATGTTAAACGTACACAAACAGGGAAAGGGCGTGTGCGGCATTTACACCAAAGATATTGCCGAAACCAAGGTTGCACAGGTCAACAGTTACTCCCGACAGAACAAGCATCCTCTGCTTTGTGATCTGGAGGAAAACGATTAACCGGACTTGCAAACCTGATTCCCGGATACATTTGTGTGTTAAATAGTCTATATTTTACAAACACTATGTTTGTTCAAACCGAGCGGTAATTATGCTGAACAAAGAGCTGGAACAATCACTCAATCGGGCTTTCCAGGAAGCCAGCGAAAAACGTCACGAGTTTATTACGGTAGAGCATTTGTTATTAATGCTGACCCGCAACACATCGGCGATGAACGTGCTGGAAGCCTGTGGTGTGGAAATTGACCAGCTGCGTACTGAACTCGAGTTATTCGTTGACCAGAACACACCTTTACTGCTTGGCGACGAGGAACGTGATACTCAGCCTACACTGGGATTTCAGCGTGTCTTGCAACGCGCTCTGTTTCACGTTCAATCTACCGGCACTGGCGAGGTCTCCGGCGCCAACGTTCTGGTAGCCATATTCTCCGAACAGGACTCCCACGCCGTTTATCTACTGAACAAATACAACATCGAACGTCTCGATGTCACCAATTACCTGTCGCACGGCATTACCCGACTGAGCGAAGAGTCTGAAGAAGACAGCACTTTCGCCGCGGAGAGTGAACCGGCACAGGCAGGCCAGGAAGCCGAGAATCCGCTGAAAAAATTTGCCACGGATCTTAACGAGCTGGCGATTAGCGGAAAGATCGATCCATTGATCGGTCGAGAAACCGAAGTCGAACGGATCATCCAGACATTGTGCCGCCGTCGTAAGAATAATCCTCTGCTGGTCGGCGAGGCCGGTGTTGGCAAGACGGCAATCGCGGAAGGTCTGGCTCGCAAAATCGTCGAAGAAGAAGTACCTGAAGTGTTGCTCGATTCAACCGTGTATGCACTTGACCTCGGAGCACTGGTGGCGGGTACCAAATATCGTGGCGATTTCGAAAAACGCTTGAAAGCCGTAATCGGCCAACTAACCCGTGATCCGGGCGCCATTTTGTTCATCGACGAAATTCATACCATCATCGGTGCTGGCTCCGCTTCCGGCGGCGTTATGGATGCGTCAAATCTGATTAAACCAATGCTTGCTACCGGTGAAATCAAATGCATCGGCTCTACTACCTATGCCGAGTTCCGCGGGATCTTCGAGAAAGACCGTGCGCTTGCACGTCGCTTCCAGAAGATCGATGTTACGGAGCCGGATATTGAATCCACTTACCAGATCCTGAAGGGGCTGAAGTCTCGTTTCGAGGAACATCACAACGTCAAATACACCCTGCAGGCGTTGCGTAAGGCAACCGAGTTGGCTGATCGATATATCAATGATCGTCATCTGCCGGACAAAGCAATCGATGTAATCGATGAGGCTGGCGCGCATCGACGTTTATTGCCTGAAAAGCAACGCAAGAAAACCATCGGTATCCATGATGTTGAGAATATCGTTGCGAAAATTGCCCGTATTCCGGCCAATACCGTGAGCACTACAGATCTCGATATGCTGAAGAATCTGGGCAAGAATTTGTCACGGGTCATATTTGGCCAGGATGATGCGATCCAGGCGCTGGATGCTTCAATCAAAATGTCACGCTCTGGCCTCGGACATGAATCCAAACCAGTTGGATCCTTCCTGTTTTCAGGCCCCACCGGGGTTGGTAAAACTGAAGTATGCCGACAGATCGCAAAAATCATGGGCGTAGAATTGATTCGTTTCGATATGTCGGAATACATGGAAAGGCATACCGTGTCACGTCTGATTGGTGCGCCTCCAGGTTATGTCGGGTACGACCAGGGCGGTTTGTTAACCGAGGAAATCAACAAACATCCTTACTCGGTGGTATTGCTGGACGAAATCGAGAAGGCTCACCCAGATGTTTTTAATCTGTTATTGCAGGTAATGGACAGTGGTGTACTCACCGACAGTAACGGTCGCAAGGCCGATTTCAGAAATACCATTCTGGTGATGACCACGAATGCTGGCGCTGAGCAGATGAGTCGCTCCTCGATGGGATTTACCCTGCAAGACCATAGCCTGGACGCCGGAGAGGCAATTAAAAAGGTATTTACACCGGAATTTCGTAACCGTCTGGATGCAGTTATTCAGTTCAAACCGTTGAATAGCAAGGTGATATTGAACGTTGTGGATAAGTTCCTGATCGAACTGGAGTCCCAATTGGAAGCCAAGAAGGTTAGCATGGTTGTGACCGATGAGGCCCGTCAGTGGTTAGCCGACAAGGGATATGACCCGGTGATGGGTGCAAGACCAATGGCAAGGGTAATTCAGGATGAAATCAAGCAGGTGCTGGCCGATGAACTGCTATTCGGCGATCTGTCCAACGGTGGACGCGTCCGGATTCACATCGTAGACGACAAACTAAGCTGCGAAACGCTCGATAAGAAAGCCGCTGAGGCGCTCGATAGCGAGGTCGACTGATCGACCTCGCGAGAGAGATTTTTATCTCTCGCGGAAAGTGATTCTTCCCTTGGTGAGATCGTAAGGGGTCAGTTCGACAATGACCGAATCCCCGGTCAATATTCTGATGTAATGTTTGCGCATTTTTCCTGAAATATGCGCGGTCACAATGTGGCCATTCTCTAATTCAACGCGAAACATGGTATTGGGAAGGGTGTCCTTCACCACGCCACGCATTTCGATATGGTCGCCTTTTGGCATCGGGTTACTCGTGGTTTAAAAGTGCGCGACATTATCCATTTTTTCACACCATCCGCAACCGCATCAGGCGCGTTACGGCAGTTACTGTTAATCCCTACGCTATGATAGTATCGCGGCTTTTTTAGACGCCCTATCACTATGTCGAAAAATGCGATCGTATTTCCGGGTCAGGGATCCCAGTCTCTGGGGATGATGACAGCCTGGGAAGACCACCAGCCAATCGTAAATGAAGTCTTTGCTGAAGCCTCTGACGCTCTTGGTTATGACCTGTGGTCAGTGGTAACAGAGGGTCCGGAGAGCAAGCTCAACCAGACCGAAATCACACAACCGGCAATGTTATGCGCAGGTGCCGCGAGCTGGGAGATTATGAAGCAGCATTCGGCAGTTGATGCAGGTTTAATGGCTGGTCACAGTCTCGGTGAATATACAGCCCTGGTTTGCGCCGGGAGTATCTCGATACTGGATGCCGTCACGCTGGTTCGCACCAGGGGGCAGTTGATGCAGTCGGCAGTAGCTGAAGGCGAGGGCTCGATGGCTGCCATCATGGGATTGGATGATGCCGATGTCATCAAGGCATGCGAATCGGTTACCGGCGGTATTGTTGAAGCGGTGAACTTCAATGCACCGGGTCAGGTCGTCATTGCCGGACAGGCAGCGGCGGTGAGCGAGGCGATGGACAAAGCCAGCGAGCTGGGGGCAAAGCGAGCTTTGCCGCTATCGGTAAGTGTGCCTTCACATTGTTCGCTAATGAAAGAGGCGGCTGAGCAGTTAGCCGAGGCGCTGCAGACTGTTGAGCTGAGCATGCCTCAGATACCGGTAGTGCACAATCAGAATGCCGGTATTGCTGAATCGGTCGACGAAATCCGCGAATTGCTCAAATTGCAATTATTCAAACCGGTGAAATGGGTCGATTGCGTGCAAACCATGGCTGGCAGGGGCATCGATACCCTTGTAGAGTGTGGTCCGGGTCGTGTGCTCGCAGGGCTAACCAGGCGTATCAACAGAGATCTTGGTGCTCACGCCGTTTACGATGCAGCCTCTCTGCTTAAATTCCAGCAAGCGACAGGAGAATAATTACCATGTTGAATGATCAAATAGCACTGGTGACCGGCGCGACTCGCGGTATCGGTCAGTCGATTGCTCTTGCCCTTGGCCAGCAAGGCGCAACGGTTATTGGCACTGCCACCAGTGACGGTGGAGCCGACAAAATTACCGAAACACTCCAGCAAAACGATATCAACGGCAAGGGAATGAAGCTGAATGTAAGCGATTCTGAGTCAGTCAGTGCTTGCCTGAAACAAATCTCCGACGAATTCGGTGTGGTTGATATTCTGGTTAATAACGCAGGAATTACGCGAGATACGCTGTTGATGACCATGAAAGACGATCAGTGGGACGACATTATCAATACCAATCTCAGTTCGGTTTATCGGATGTCAAAGGCAGTATTGCGACCCATGATGAAGAAACGCGGTGGCCGAATTATTAACATCTCCTCGGTGGTTGGATCTACCGGTAATCCAGGTCAGACCAACTACGCTGCGGCCAAGGCAGGGCTTGTCGGCTTTAGTAAGTCGCTGGCCAGAGAAATTGGTTCGAGAAACATTACTGTTAACACAGTGGCGCCCGGTTTTATTGACACCGATATGACCCGGGAGCTTTCAGATGAACAACGTGAATCCCTGGCCAGGCAAATACCGTTGGCCCGCCTGGGTTCGTCTGAAGAAGTGGCTGCAGCGGTTGTCTTTTTGGCTTCTCCTGCTGCCGGATATATCACCGGGGAAACCCTTCATGTGAACGGCGGAATGCACATGGCGTGATGGCAAATACCCCGCAAAATAACGTAACTTATTGATTTTAAAGAAAATAAAAAGTTAAGGGATTTGTGGCAACGCGGATCGCTTTTCTCTACAATAGCGACCCTTACAAGCTTTCCACTTTATAACCTGGAGAATCTCAAAAAATGAGCTCTGTAGAAGAACGCGTAAAGAAAATTGTGGCTGAACAATTGGGTGTTAAGGAAGAAGAAGTAACCAACGAAGCTACTTTCGTTGACGATTTGGGTGCCGATTCACTGGATACTGTTGAATTGGTTATGGCCCTGGAAGAAGAATTCGAAACAGAAATTCCTGATGAAGAAGCCGAGAAGATCACCAGCGTCCAATTAGCGATCGACTACGTTAACGCAAACATCTGATCTTCACTTGCTGAGTTTCAATGCCGCTTAACATCTCGGGTGCTAAGCGGCATTTTTCGTTACACTATCCGTAAAACTGCTGAGGATTAAACCTTGTCTAAACGTCGAGTTGTTGTTACCGGTCTCGGATTGCTGACCCCGGTCGGAAATAACGTCGAGGACTCCTGGAAAAACATTGTTGCCGGTAAGAGTGGTATTGCGCCAATCACTGCTTTTGACGCCAGCGAGTTTCCGGTAAGAATCTCTGCGTCAGTGAAAGATTTTGACGCAACCCAGTACATCACTCCAAAAGACATGAAGAAAATGGATACCTTTATCCATTTTGGCGTGGCAGCAGGTATTCAGGCGCTGGAAGACTCAGGGATAGAAGTTACCGACGAAAATGCGGAACGCATTGGCGTCGCAATTGGATCCGGTATCGGTGGTCTGCCAACGATTGAAAAAAGCCGCGATGCTTTTGTCGCCGGTGGTCCCCGCAAGATTTCGCCATTTTTTGTTCCCAGTTCCATCATCAATATGGTTTCGGGCAATCTGTCTATCATGCGAGGCCTCAAAGGACCGAACATTTCTATCGTCAGTGCCTGCACAACGGGAGCTCATAACATTGGTGATGCCGCTCGCATGATTTCCTATGGTGACGCTGATGTTATGGTTGCCGGCGGTGCGGAAATGGCAACTTCAGCCCTGGGTATTGGTGGATTTGCTGCGGCCAAGGCCCTGTCTACACGGAATGACGATCCGGAGGCGGCCAGTCGCCCGTGGGATGTCGACAGAGATGGCTTCGTCCTTGGTGATGGCGCAGGTGTGGTTGTTCTCGAAGAGTATGAAATGGCCAAAGCCCGTGGCGCAGATATTTACTGCGAGCTTGCAGGTTATGGCATGAGTGGTGATGCACACCACATGACCTCTCCATCGCAAAGCGGTGAGGGTGCTGCGAGATGTATGCGCAATGCTATCAACGACGCCGGATTGAATCCTGAAGACGTCGATTACATCAATGCCCATGGAACATCAACGCCGGCCGGAGATATTGCTGAAACCAATGCCGTTAAGCTTGCTTTCGGAGATCACGCCTATAAAACCATGGTCAGCTCGACCAAATCAATGACCGGTCATTTGCTAGGCGCCGCTGGTGGTATTGAATGTATCTTCTCCATTCTCGCACTGCGCGATCAGGTAGTCCCGCCTACCATTAATCTGGTCAACCAGGATCCCGCCTGTGATCTCGATTACGTGCCCAATGAAGCCAGAGATGCGACGCTGAATGTATCCATATCAAATTCTTTTGGTTTTGGTGGGACCAACGGCACCTGCCTGTTCAGGAAAATCTAGATTTTCCCAGTACGGAATTGGCTTTCCCGTCAGGGATTACCGGTTTACATAGGCTGGCTCGCCAGCCAGCTTTTTTGTGATCTGTAGATAAGCTAAGCTGCTGTGATGGTCAAGTTGCTGAAGAAACTGCTGGGTTGGTCGCTGTTTTTGTCGCTGCTTGCTGTTGGTTTTCTGATGTTCCAGATGCTGAGCTTCCTCGAACAACCGATCGTGGTTGAGGGAGGCGAGGCAGTCGTATTTGAGATACCTCAAGGCAGCAACATAACCCAGGTGGCACAGAGATTAAGCCTCGATAAACACATCGATTCTCCCTGGCTGTTTGTATTACTGGCGAAGTTGGAAAATGCCGAAACCCGCATCAAGGCGGGAGAGTATTATTTGAGCGCTGGGCAAACACCCGGCGTATTACTCTATGCATTTGTCCGTGGCAACAGCATCCAATACAGTTTTACGGTCATTGAGGGCTGGACCTTTCGTCAGATGCTCGCTGAGTTGTGGCGTTCCGAGTTAATCACCAACACACTGGAGACGAAGAGTGATGCCGAGATAATGGCTGCGCTCGGTTATCCCGACCTGCACCCTGAGGGTCGTTTCTTTCCGGACACCTACCGTTTTCCCCGACAAACCACTGATCTCGAGTTCTTGCAAAGGGCTTTCCAAACCATGGAGACCGAATTGCAGGAAGCCTGGGATTCGCGCAGCCAGGATTTGCCCCTGGAGACGCCCTACGAGGCTTTGATTCTGGCTTCAATCATCGAAAAGGAAACTGGCGTCGCCTTTGAACGCCCAATGATTGCAGGCGTATTTACCGAAAGGCTCCGCCGGGGTATGAAGCTGCAAACTGATCCGACCATAATTTACGGCCTCGGTGAAGAATTTGATGGCGATATACGATTTCGTGACCTGCGGCGAGATACGCCGTACAACACCTATATTCATAAAGGTTTAACGCCGACTCCAATTGCCTTACCCGGACGCGAGTCACTTGATGCCGCACTCAATCCTGAGAAGACCAGGGCGTTATTTTTTGTCTCCAAGGGTGATGGAACCCACCAGTTCTCTGAAACCTACGAAGAACACAATAAGGCTGTTCGCCGATACCAGTTGAACAAGGGTAGCTGACGGTGTCCTCTGAGTTTTCTTTATCAACTGCCCGGATGATTGTCCTCGATGGCGTTGATGGCGCAGGCAAAGGCGTGCAAACAAAATTGCTGTTAGAGGCGTTCCAGCAGGCAGGTTGCGATTGTCTGCTTACACGAGAGCCCGGTGGAAGCGACGGTGCGGAACAGATTCGTGAGTTGCTGGTGACAGGCCATCCCGAGCGTTGGGATGACATGACCGAATTGCTACTCATGTATGCAGCACGCCGATCCCATTTGCGGGATACCATCTGGCCGGCACTGCAAGAGGGAACCTGGGTCATCTGTGATCGCTACGCTGATTCAAGTCGAGCCTTCCAGGGATTGGCAGGTAATTTGGGTCTGCAGACCGTAGAGCAACTACATCAGCTCGTCGTAGATGATTTTGAACCAGCCCTGGTACTGGTTCTCGATATCCCGGAATCGGTCGCGCTTGATCGGGCCCGCTTGAGAGGCGGCGGTGAAGATCGTTTTGAGCGCAAGGGAGACGGCTACCATGCGCGGGTGAGAAAGGCTTTCCTCGAAATAGCCAGCAACGGTGGTGAGTCATATCAGATCATCAATGCAGAACAGTCGATTGACGAAGTTCACAAGCAAGTCATTGAGACAGTTAACCATCAATTGTCCTTATCACTTCAAGCCGTTGTGGATTCCAGTCATGGATGAAAT